>Ga0256405_10000652_pt1 | contig 110853 bp, 71 predicted proteins | sample RumenRJG_02DNA_FD_189096 | JGI IMG/M metagenome (GOLD analysis project Ga0256405, IMG submission 189096) | Bovine rumen microbial communities from Lethbridge, Alberta, Canada - RJG_02 | ecosystem: Host-associated > Mammals > Digestive system > Stomach > Rumen | place: Canada: Alberta...
TCCTAAAGGAATTTGCGATATATCCTTGCGGATACGATATGCCCGTGGCACGATATGTCCCTTTCGGGACGCTTTGGAATTTATATCATATCGAATACGAGCAAAGCGAGTATATATCGTGTTGAACAAAGTGAAACATATCGTGTTGCAAAGCAACATATCGCCTTAAAGTATTATATCGTCTGTTGACCGTAGTCGAAACATCTTTATCCTTAAAAGCGTAAGCGTTTGCACCCTTGTCGCAAAGCGACGGGAAAGGGGGCTTGATTTTGCACAAAGAGATGATTTTTAATCATCACGACTGCAAAATGGGGGTTTTTAGATAATTTTTACCAAAGCGATATAAATTCCTAAAGGAATTTGCGATATATCCTTGCGGATACGATATGCCCGTGGCTCGATATGTCCCTTTCGGGTCGTTTTAGAATTTATATCATATCGAATACGAGCAAAGCGAGTATATATCGCGTTGAACGAAGTGAAACATATCGTGTTGCAAAGCAACATATCGCCTTATATCGTCGTAGACTTGTTTTAACAAGGCTACGACGATAAAATGGGGGTTTTTCTCTTGTTTCTCTATCTCATTTTCCCTTACGTTTTCCCTTTTCAACCCAATTAAAAAAGTCGTGTATATCACGACTTTTTTGTTCTCAATCCCTTTGGATAATGGTTTTTTGCTCTTCCGTCGGTAACCTTTCCGCCACCTATCGCCAAGCCTTCTATAGCGACGACGCACCACCCGTTTTTTAGGTCGGTCTCTATTTCTTCTCCGTGTAAGTATGCGTTTACTCTATCGTCGTCTAAATTTAAATTTATTTTTCTTTCAAACAAATCGCTATATGCGCTAAAAAATTGGTGGTGGGGAATAAGTCGTTTTTCCACGTCCCCTACCTTTACGCCGTATCTCATCGCTTTTGTTATCGGCGGTAGAATTTTGGGCGGTATCACCAACGTACCGTTATATTCGTATACGTCGGGCAAAATTTTCAATGTGCCGTCCGCAAACTCTCTTACAGCTTTTTTTTGCTCGGCGTTTAGCGGTTTTAACACCTTTACGGGTTTTGTTTCCTCGGACGGCGTTATACGTTTAAATAGGGCGGTAAAATGACCTTCGCCCCTTAAACGGTGCGGATATAGTCTTGCGGTGTAACCGTTTGTATCAAGTCCCGCGACTACGCCGTTTTCTTTGGGTATTTCAATAAGTTCAAAATCCCCCGATCTTAAAAACTCTTCCACCGTCCTTTCGTTTTCTTCTATCGAGAAAGTGCAAGTGGAATAGACTATCTTCCCCCCTTGTTTTACGCATTTTGCCGCTTCCTTCAATATTTCTATTTGCCTTTCCGCCGACGTTAAAACGTTGGCTTTTGACCACTCGGATATTGCTTCGGGATTTTTTCTGAACATACCTTCGCCCGAACACGGTGCGTCCACTAAAACGTAGTCGAACCAACCCGCAAGGTTTTTGGCAATATCCTTTGGCGCAAGACAGGTTACCACCACGTTCGGGTATCCCATACGTTCGACGTTGCCAAGTAGTATTTTGCATCTATCCGTAAAAATTTCGTTGGAAACCAATACGCCGTCTTTACCTATCATTTCGGCAAGTTGACCGCTTTTCCCGCCGGGTGCCGCGCACATATCCAAAACTTTTGCGCCTTTATCGGGGGCAAGAACGCTTGACGGAAACATCGCCGACGGCTCTTGCATATATATTCCCCCGCCGTGATGAAAGGGGGTAGATCCCAAATCGGTTTTTAGCGTATAATACCCGTTTTGTACGTAAGGTATCTTACCGTCGGCAAACTCGGTCAAATCGAAGTCGCTTCTCTTATAAGGGTTTATCCTAAAACCTTTTTGGGCGGGCAAAGAATAAGAGGAGTAAAACTCGTCGAATTCTTCCTTTAAAATCTCTCGTATGTCGGTTAAAAAGTCTTGCGGTAGATCAATCATTTATTATGGTTATGGGATAGGAATATTCCAACCCCTTATAATATATCGTTACTTGTTGGGTATCTTCGTCGGTAAATTCGGGCGTATAGGTAACGCCTTCGGCAAATACCGAGCCGTTTACTATTTCTTCACTTTCACCGTTATTATAGACGGCAAATAATCTTAAACCCCTAAATCTTACTTCTTCTTCGGGATAATATTCGGTTATCTCGACGGGGGTAAATACTTCCAACGCTATAATTACGGGTTCGGCGGTTACGCTTATTTTTAAAGTCGCTTTGACCGTCGACCCGCTCGAATATTTATAGTAAACGTCAAGCGTATATTCGCCAACGTCAAGGCGAGTTTCTTTTGTCAAAAGGTTGCCGTTTGCGTAAAAGTCAAGATCAAACGCCGTCGCCGATAAAACGTCTCCGTTCGAGCAAAGCACGGACGCGGTTATATTAGATAGGTCGATCTCTTCGGTTTTTACAAAACTCGTCTTTTGATCTATATTCAAAGTAATTGATTCGAGTACTCTTTTTTGCACCGTTACGTTTACTTGGGTAGTAAAAGTTTTATCTTGATAATAGGCGGTCAAAGTTACGGTCTTATCGCTTTCCTTTAAGGGCGTGGCGTCGTAATACGGTGTTATTTCGGTTGAAACTTCCCCGTTATTGTAAACCAAATTGACTTTAAGTCCCGTCGAGTCAAATATATCGCCTTCGGTATAAGTAGTCTTTGGAAGAGCGGTTACTTTTATCCCGCTTATCTCTTTGTCTACTACGGATATGGGTATGTCAAACGTGTAGTTGTCTATTTTTACCGTTATGGACGTATCGCCTTTTGAAACTTTGGTACGGGTCGCGCTAAACGCACCGCTCGTCCTCTCATGTGTTGTGCCGTCCGAAAAAGTAACGTTTGCGACAAGCCCTTTAAGGTCCACCGTATCGCCGTCCACGTAAATTGTTTTTTGCGGGTTGGTTACGACTACTGCGGATACAGCCAACGCCCTTTGTACTACGTAAGGTTGGGTCGTGCTAAACGAAGACGAGCCGATCTCGTAGGTTATCGTCAAAGTATGGTTGCCTAACGTGTTGACAAACCCTTTTACCATATCGTTAGTAACGTCTACCGTGTAATCTTTGCCCGACTTTGTGCGTACAACTATTTTGCAACCGCTCATATCCAATTTCTCGCCCGCATAATAGGTGGTTTTATTAGGCGCTTGCGAAACCAAAATATAAGAAATATCTTCCTCGGATCTTTTACAACCGACCAAGCATAAAACGGCGGTAAATATAAATATCAACAAAAATATAGGAAGTAATTTTTTCATATAAACTCCTTATTCGGGTCGTTTAGTATATTATAACAAATTTGACCGATAATAAAAAGAGTTAAGTGCGATTATTATTCATTTTATAATCTCAAATAGGTAATTAAGCGTTTTTACATTGACAAAAATTTAACGTAGCAATATAATTAAACTATGAACGATTACGAGTTATCCAAAATTGCCGATATGCTTGATGAGGATGCGCTCTATCCCGACGAGGTAGAGTGTTTTGAACAAGACGACGATTTTAAAACCAAGTATTTAGAGTTCTACGACGACATTAAAACTACGCCCAAAGACGATTGGTGATTTTTCGTTTTTCGGGCTTTTTTTGTGACGAACTTTTTAGCGGAGGAGAAAATGGAATTAAAAGAGATTGCGAAAAACATAAGATGCGATACCGTGCGTTGTATCGGTTCGATAGGCGTGGGTCATATAGGCGGTAGCCTTTCCATCGTGGATCTTTTGACCGTATTATATTTTAAACAAATGAGAGTCGACCCTAACGATCCCAAAGCCGAAGGCAGGGATAGATTGGTAGTTTCCAAAGGACACGCAGGACCCGCCGTATACGCAACTTTGGCAAACAAGGGATATTTCCCAAAAGAAGAATTAGACACACTCAATAAAAACGGCACAAAATTACCCAGCCATTGCGATATGAACAAGACACCCGGTATCGATATGACCGCAGGCTCTTTGGGACAAGGTTTTAGTTGTGCGGTCGGCATCGCCATCGCGTCTTCTATTTCCCATGACGGCGCGTACGTTTACGCAATAATCGGCGACGGCGAAAGTCAAGAGGGGCAAATTTGGGAAGCGGCAATGTACGCGGCTCATAGAGGTCTCGATAATCTTATCGCTTTTACCGATTATAACAAATATCAAATCGACGGCACGGTAGACGAGATATGTTCGCTCGGCGATCTCGAAGCCAAATGGAAAGCCTTTGGTTTCGACACCCAAGTTATCGACGGACACGACCTTGACGCTATAGATAAAGCGATAGAAAACGCAAAGTCGATAAAAGGCAAACCTCATATGATAATAATGAATACGATAAAAGGCAAGGGCGTCGACTTTGTCGAAGCCAAGAAAGTTGGTAGCCACAGTATGTCTTTCACACCCGAAGACGTGCAAAAGGCTATAGAGCAAATAAGGAGGAACTAAGTATGGGAATGAGAGACGTTTTCGGTCAAACCTTGGGCGAATTGATGGCAAAGGACGAAAAAATAGTTGTGATCGACGCGGATCTTGCGGGTTGCGACGGTACTAAAAATTTGCGCAACTTGTTCCCCGATCGTGCTTTTGACGTAGGTATTGCGGAAGCCAATATGGCGAGCATCGCCGCAGGTATGTCAAGTTACGGTTATAAACCTTGGATAACTTCTTTTACCCCTTTTGCAACGAGAAGAATAGCCGACCAAGTTGCTATCTCTATCGCATACGCTCAACAAAACGTTAAAATCGTCGGCACCGACCCCGGCATTTCCGCCGAACTCAACGGCGGTACTCATATGTCGGTAGAAGATATAGGCATAGTTAGATCTATCCCAACGATGGTTATTTTCGAGCCTATCGACGAAGTTCAATTAAGAAAAGCAGTTCCCGTAATAAACGACTATAAAGGCGTCGTTTACGTGCGTATGTTCCGCAAGGATCAACCTATCATCACCAAAGAAGATTATAAGTTCGACCTTTTCAAAGCGGACGTTTTAAACAAGGGCAAAGACGTTACCGTTTTCGCTACCGGCATTATGGTAGACACTGCACTTAAAGCGCGCGAAGTCTTGGCAAAAGAAGGCATTGACGTGGAAGTTATCAACGTCCATACGATTAAGCCTATCGACGAAGAAACTGTTTTGGAATCCCTTTCTCGCACTCGCGCCGGCGTAGTAGCCGAAAACCACAACGTTTTGGGCGGTTTGTACAGCGCTATTTGCGAAGTAGTTTGTCGCACTCGTCCCACCCCTATAATCCCCGTAGGTATTCCCGATAGATTTGGTGAAGTCGGTAAAATGCCTTATTTGAGAGAACAAATGGGTATGACTTTGGACGACTTGGTAAACGCCTGCAAAAAAGCGGTTTCGATGAAATAAAGGCTTCGATGAAGTAAATTCGATGAAATAAATTCAATGAAATAAATTCAATGAAATAAATCAAATATTTACTATTATAAAAACGCCTTCGAGAAAACGAAGGCTTTTTTATGTTATAAGTATTGCCTTATTAAATAGATGTTTCGTCAAAGACTAAGTCCACGACCTTGGGTCGTGTCCTAATGAGCGAAGCGGGGTTGCACCCTTTCGACCGTTTACGGGCGAAGGAAAGGGGGATTGTCTGCGCACAAAGTAGGCAATCTTTGATTGACTACGACTGCGGAGAGGGGGTTTTTATACTTTTGTTATAGTAATAAACCAAATTTATCTTACAAGGACTGTAAAATCTAAACAAAAATAATAAAACATAATCATTTCTTTTAAAAACCCCCATTCCCACGTCGGACGCCATTTTGTCGTCCTTTGGTGGCAATCAAGCCCCCTTTCTCGTCGCTTTGCGACAAGGGTGCAACCCCGCTTTGCTCGTTTTGACACGACCACGGTCGTGGACTTCGTCTTCGACGATAAATAAGATGTTTCGACTACGCTCAACATGAAGCACAAACGAAAGCAAAAATGCACGAAGTATATTTTATTATATATTCGACAAAATGCTTTTGCGTTTTGGAGAAGACGAATAAGGTCTCTAAAAAACGCAGTCCAAACACTTTGTGTTGGGACAAGTCAAAAGAGATACTTATGAGTCGGCTGTGCGGTGAATTATAGCCGTATCCGAAAGGATACTCTTTTCGATAGAAAAGAATTGCAAGGCAATGGCTATAATTATAATTTATTTGCACATGGTAATTCGTCTCCCTGAGCATCGTCGAAGGGTCTATATCCGATTTAAAAACCCGTCAAAAATTCGATAAATTTTTGACGGAAGCAAATACTTTTACTATCATCAATGCGATACGCTCGGCAAGGGCTAACACCTTGGGATAGGGGGAGAGCATCAAATTTTGTAAAACGTTTCCTTTTTGAGCGACGACCGCCAATATCCCTATTTCCCCGAAATACTCGTTTTCGGGCGATAACGCGCCGCCCGCTCTCACGCCCCCTTCTTTTATTTTTATCGTCCAAAGATCCTTTTCTTCCCCGACCGCCGAATCTATCGCTATAACTTTGTGATTTGGAAATCTTTCTTTGATAAGTCTTTTATATTCGCCTACGTTTTTGCCGTTTATAGGATTTTCTTCGGTTCCTAAAACGGGGTAGGGCAGTTTGTATTTTTCACGGAGCATAGTCCCGACTATCGGTCCCAACGCGTCCCCGCTTATTTTTTCCGTTCCGATACATAAAAATAGAATATCCATGCTAAAATTATCGACCGATCCACTATATTTGATACTGTTTTAAAAATTTTTTGTACATTGCGTTAAATATGTGCTATAATAAAAGTATGGGTATAATTGACATCGCTTTAATTGCCGTTGCCGTCGTTGCGTTGGCTATCGGCATATATAAAGGATTTGCGGGGATGGTGCTTGGTTTTTTGGGTACCATTATTATTGCCGTCGTTTTAGGCGTCGCAGTCCATTTTATTTTACCCACCGTTATGTATCAAGATAAAAATCAAGGCGTTGTTGCCGAGTCCGAAACGCTCGGTTATACCACTTTGTATTATCAAGTTTATTCCTTTATCGCCCCCCGTTTTGTAGATAACGGCAATGATTTGTTCGATACCGTCTACGTGCAGTACGGCGACGGTTTGGGTGTGGAAACTTTGGACGAAGACGGCAACGTCAAAGTAGTCGCTTTAAACGAATATTTTATCGAAGGTTTGGCGGGTTCGGCGTATGGTAAATATTTGTCGGGCGTTAGCGGAGTCATCAATATTTTGACAAACTACGGCGCCGTTGGTTTGACTATCGGACACTCTATTGCGGCTTTGTTCGCAAGTTTGGCTTTTGGGGCGATAATTTGGGTAATTGCCTTTATCGTCGCTTTCGTTATCAAATTGGTTATAAGACACTTTGCGTTTAAAGCTCTTGACTCAAATCCCGTCGTAAGCAAAATAGACAGAGCGATCGGCGCGGTCGTCGCTGTGGTTCTCATAGTCGCAGTCGCTTGGGCGGCGTTTTCCTTTGTCGACGTCAATAAACTTAACTGGAATATAGCGGACGACGTCAACGCTTGGATAGGCAAAAATAAATCTTTGGCTATAATGTCCCAAAATAATTTGTTTACCGTTTTGGGTATTTCTAATCAAGAGCCCCCTACCGATACAGGGGCGGAAGTTGCCGAAGTTTCCCGTATGATAAGCGGGTTTGCCGTTAAATAGTTTTAAAAACCTTTTTTCTTGCTCTTATTTTTTAGCGAATTTATGCATAACTTATTTTTTTCTTAATGATTTTCGCTATTGACATTATGTATATATATATAGTAAAATAAACTTATCAAATAAAATTGTTATGGGGAGAATATTATGAAAAAGACAAGTATAACGCTCGTATTGCTTGTAATGATCGTTTGCTTATGCGTTTGTTTCGGCTGTGGCGCTAAAAACAATGACGTTGACGCTAACGGTAACGTCAATGATACCAATTTAAATTCTTCCTTAAACGATGACTTTGACGAAAACAGTATTGTGAAAGATACCAACGTATATACGAACGGAAGGCTTTTGAATCTATCCGCACTCGATAACGCAAGTCAACCTACCGTGAACGACGTTAGCGTTTTAGATAGCGTACAAGAAGGCATGACCTTAAAGTCTGCTCTCGAATTACTCGGTAAAGCGCGTCCCAACGAGTTTAGTACTTACTATCCGCTCAATTATTCTTGGATAGTCGGCGACGGTATACTATATATGGTTTTTAAATCGGAAAATCACGATGAGTTTTGGCAAGCTTGGTGTAGGGGCGACTACGTTCTCGAAGACGAGATATTGGAATACGGCGAAAACGGAATTCGTAAAACAACCAAACACGAATTGGAAGTTTTGCTCGAGCATAATCTCAACAACAAGGCGACTTCCGCATACGTTAAGAAGGATGGCGTTATAACCACGTTATTTTAAAACGAAGTTATAATTATTTGATTTATAAATATTATAATATATTTGCAATGATTAGTTTGTAAAAGCCCGTTCGACAGAGTGATATTCACTTCGCAAACGGGCTTTTAATTTTTTTAACGCATACTTTTATATTATAGGTATTCGATACCAAAATATTAAACGACGAATTGAGCCAAAACAAATCACGTCAATTTATCAATTTACCGTCTTTAGAGTCAATAACTCTCATTATGTTTACTTCTTCGCCAGTTTTGGCGTCGGCGTAAACGTAATAGAAATCGTCCCCACGGGACCCGCATATTTCGTAGCATAAGTTTTCTTTGCCCCCGTCGGTGGGTATCACGGCAAGCCTTACGCTCTCTACGTTAATAAACTTTGCGTTCTTTAACGCTTCGGCAGTAGTAACCGTCGCTTCTTGGGTAACTCTTTGGGTATGATTATATAGATAATTCAAACACTCGACCCCCACTATATCCAAGTTTTCGGACGAAACTTTTATTTTTACCATATCGGGATAATATAAAACGTCGTCTTGTTTATATACGAAATTTATATAATAAATATCGTCGTAGTTGCTTACCCAAACGGGGACTAAATCGTCTAATCCTATTTTGTCAAGATAACTTTTACCCGCTTCCGTCGCTTCGTCTTCATTGTGTAGGTTTTCCTTTACTTCGGCGTCGGACGTCAACGAAACCAAAAGCCCCCCTTTAACGGTAACGCTTATATAATATTTTCCGTCCGACGTTTGATAAATATACGCGGGTATTTTTCCGTTATCCGTCGTAACGTATTCTATCTCTTTGGCGTCGTCGTTTAAATAGGAAAGAGCGTATTCTCGGGCTTCTTCTTTGGTAAGTTCATTTCCTTCGACTCCTTTCGGCTCGACTTCTTCCAAAGAGTCGCTAAACGCTCCGTCGTATATCAAAGAAGGATATTCTATATCCGCGTTCAATCCGACTAAAACGCTTGCGAATATATCGCTGTCCTTGCCGATATTTTCCATAAAACTGTAGTCGTCGGACATCTCGTCGGATCTTTCTTTGAGTTTGTTTTCAAAAGCGTTTATCGCAACGTAAACGGCGGTCAAATTGTCAAAATCTTCTTCGTCCAATTCGCCCCCTTTGGCAAGGCGGTAATTTAGGGCGGAAACGTAGTCGGATATTTTATTTAAAAATCCTATCGCACCGCCGTCTTGATTTGCCAAGGTTACGCTATTTAGCGTAGCCATCGCTTTTGACGAGTGTTCGCTTATCTCGGACAACAGTTTTGACTGCATAGGTTTAGACGTGCTTACCAATAGTTTATTGAGCGCGTCCGACGTTTGAGCAAGTTCGTAACCGAAATCGTAGTAACCCTTTTTGTAGTTGTTTTCTATGCTCGTTTTGTACTCTTCGGCTTTTATCGTCTTTTTGTTTGCGTCAACGCCCCAAGCGATCCCGAGACCTATGGTAGCAAACGCAAAAACGAGAGTGGTCAAAGTTAGAGCGATAATAGTTCTTTTATACATATTTACCCCCTTTAAACGCAAAACGTGTGATTGCCGATAACAAGCCTTACTTCTCTCGACCTTATCCAAGCCGAAGTTGCGGTATTGGGATTATAGTAATACAAACAACCGTTGGTCGGGTCCCAACCGCTTAAAGCGTCCTTTGCGGCGTTCATCGCGCTTTGGTTGGGTTCTAAGTTTATTTGTCCGTCCGAGACCGCTGTAAACGCTCCCGCTTGATAGATAACGCCCGCTATGGTGTTTGGGAACTTACTGCTTTTTACTCGGTTCAATATGACCGCGCCGACCGCAACTTGTCCCAAATACTTTTCCCCGCGTGCTTCGGCGTGTATACATTTTGCCAATAGATAGGTATCGTTTGACGAGTACCCGCCCGACGACGTACTACTGAGTTTTATCCCCATAGCCGCGGCGGTCTTGCTACCTACTATACCGTCGGCGGTAAGACCGTTTTTGCGTTGAAAATACTTGACCGCGCTCACGGTTTTAGCACCGTAGATCCCGTCTACCGCGCCCGTATAATATCCCCAGTTTTTAAGTTTGGTTTGTATGGTTTTTACTACCGTCCCCGTGCTTCCTTGCTTTACCACGGCGACCGAAACCGCTTCTTCTTGCCCTTGATCCTGCCCGTAAACTTCGTTTACACCCAAAACCAAACACGAAGTAAAAATAAGTATCAAACTAACCGAAATAATAATTTTTTTCATTACGTCTCCTTTTTTATAAGCGTTATTTTGTATCTCACTTTAAATTTTTAAAGAAATCCGCTATTATCGAGCGATATTCCACCCCGTCGGTCCCGTTGTCTTCGGCGGCTATGAAACAAAGGGGCGGGTAGGCTACGCACCACCAATTATTGCCTTTGCCGGTGCCTAACTCGATTATCAACGCTTCGTAATCCCCTTTTTCCAAGGTAAGATCTCCGTAACTTTTTTCGGGGAAACTTTCCACTGCGAGCCGTGCGGTGGATAGGTAACTAAACCCGTTTTCTTTTAAGACCCCGTTTGCTATCTCTTCTATTTTCGGTATGTTTTCAAGGATCTTTCTTTTCATCTCGTCCCGAGATCCAACACCCTTTGCTTCTACCGTCAAATAGGCGACGACGGCGTCTCTTACTTTTAGTTTAACTTCTTGCGCTTCGCTTTCGTTAGAGTCCGCTCTTACGTGGAATCTTATGTAATCGCTATGCGGTATCGTCTTATTGCAACCGCAAAATAAAAGTAGGGTAAGAGTTAAAGAAAAAAAGCATATTTTAAGTAAAGTTTTGCTTGAATCGTTCAAGTGTTTTTTGCGTTTCATTTTTTGATCTCCGAAAAAATTATGGACTAAGAAATTTGCATCTATACAAATTTGCGGAAATATGTTATACTTACCTTATGAGAAAAATTTCCTTAAAGGCTTACGCCAAAATAAACATAACCTTTGACGTTTTATCAAAAGACGAAGAAACGGGTCTTCATCAAGTGGATACTTTGATGCAAACTATAGATATGGCGGATTACGTTACCGTTACCCGTCGTCGCGACTCGCAATGTTTTTCGACGGTCGCGGGGGGCGTAGTTCAAGATACCAACGCTTTGAAAGCGGCGCAGTTGTTCGTGGAAAAGTTTGACGTTAAAGGGGTCAATATCGATATAGTCAAACGTATTCCCGTAGGCGGTGGTTTAGGCGGTAGCGCGGCGGACGCCGCGGCGACTTTGAGAGCCATGGCTGTACTTTACGATATACCGTTTGCGGACGTAGAACCGCTGTGTTTGGAATTAGGCGCAGACGTCAAGTTTTTGTTTAACGGCGGTTTGGCGAGATGTACAGGTATTGGCAACGAGATAGAAGACCTCGAGCCTTTGCCCCCTTACGCCGTGTTGGTCGCGACGCCAAGTGGCGCAGGTATCAACACGCAAGAGTGTTACGCCACTTTCGACAAGTTCAAAAAACCTTTTTCGGTCAAGACGGACAATATTTTGAATTGCTTGCGTAATTATACCAATACGACTTTGTTTAGTAACAACTGTCTTTTTGCGTCGGCTTGCAACCTAAACAAAAAGGTACAAGATACTCAAAAGTTTTTGGCGTCCGACAAGGCTATAACTCACGTTGCGATGACGGGTTCGGGCAGTAGTTGTTTCGCTTTGTATCAAGACCCCGATAAGGCGTTTTTAAGAGTGGACGCACCGCACGACGGATATAATTTAGGCGTATATAAATTAGTTAATCGTTATTGATATTTTTGTTTTTGTATGAATAAAGAAATAAATAAAGAAATAAACCAAGTAAAATTGTTTTTAATGGATATGGACGGCACCGTTTATTTGGGCAATAACCCAATTCCGGGTGCCTTCGAAGCGCTGGAATATTTGCGTACTCACGGTAGAAAAATTTGCTTTTTGACAAACAATTCGTCAAGAGCCAATATCACGTACCGCAATAAACTAAAAAACGTGTTCAACTTTACGGCGGGAGAAGACGAAGTATACACGTCCGCCCAAGCCACTTGTATGTTTTTAAAAAACAAACATAACGGCAAAAAGGTCTTTTTGCTTGCCCCCGACGACGTCAAAGCCGAGTTCGAAGCGTTTGGAATACCCCTCGACGACGAAAACCCCGATATAGTGGTTTTGGCGTTCGATACGACGTTGACTTACGACAAATTATTTAAGGCTTGCAAATTTATAGATCAAGGTAAATTATACGTCGCCACTCACCCCGATAACTTTTGTCCCGACCCCGTTTGCAATATGCCGGATATAGGCGGTTTTATCGCTTGTATAGAAAAGACTTTGGGCGTTTTGCCCGACGTTATAGTCGGCAAACCTTATGAAGAAATGGCGGCTGCAGTCCAATCGAAATTCGGTTTAAAAAAGGAAGAGATAGCGATGGTCGGCGACAGACTTTACACGGATATAAAGTTTGGCGTAAACAACGGATTTAAGAGTATTTTGGTTTTGACAGGCGAAACCGACCTAAAAATGCTCGAAAATTCGGATATAAAACCCACCGTCGTCCTGCCTTCGTTTGGGGACGTGCTAAAAATTATAGACTAAATTTGCTTTTTTCCTTGGAATTTGCCTTTAAAACGCTTGTTTTTTTTCAAAGCGTGTGTTAGAATAATTAAACCTAATGACTTAAAGGAGGATAATACCTTGACAGGTTTCCTTAGTTTGATTTCAGCATATGATTACAAAGCCGCTACTATCGCTTGCGGCGTCTTGATGTGCCTCATGGCAGTAGTTGCCATCGCTATCGGCGTAGTCGTTCTTATGCAAAAGAGCAATCAAAACGATATTACCGGCATTACCGGTGGTTCCGCGGATACTTATTATAATAGAAATAAAGAGATGAATAAAGAAAAACGTTTAAAATTGATCACCATTTGTTTAAGCGTATTTCTTGCGGTTATCGCAATCGTATTCTTTATCATCGCTCCTACAGGGACTGCTGCATAATTTATTTTAGAAGTTAAGGGATCGTGGGTAACTGCCTAACGATCCTTTTTTTTGCTTATGAGAATACTTTATTTCGATACCGAAACCACGGGATTAAGTCCGTTAGGGGGCAATGCGTACGGAAAAGCCTATCAAGGACACATTTGCCAACTTACTTATATCATTGAAGACGAAGGCGAACTTACCGCCAAAAATTTTTACTTTGCGGTGGATTACGTCGAGTACGGCGCGAGCAAAGTCAACGGGTTGACCCCGTCTTTATTGTACGCGTTGTCGGGCGGAAGGGAATTTTCGGACGATTATGACGAAATTTCCAAAGATTTTGCCCAAGCCGACGTCATAGTCGCTCATAACTTTGCGTTCGACTGTAAGTTTATGCAAGCCGAGTATAGGCGTTTGAATGGGGAATTTATCTACAAAAACAGTTTTTGTACGATGAAAGGCACAAAAGAGTATTTGCAGTTACCCGGTTCACGCGGGTCGTTCAAAGCGCCGAATCTTGCCGAACTCGCAACCGCTTTCGGCGTGGAAGAAGACGAAGTGCAAGAGTATTGTCAAAAGTTGTTTTCTACGTCAAGCGTCGCTCACGACGCAAGATACGATACGGTAAAATTGATGCTCGCTTGCGTAAAAGGTAGAGAAGAGTGTCCCGCTCTTGCGTTAACTTTAAAATAACTCGCGCCTAATTATTTCATATAAATAGATTTTACTTGTTGTAATTGTAATTTTTATATGTTATCATAAACTTGGTAAATAAGTGCAATTATTATTTTGCCGAGTTGAATATACTAAAATAGAATTTAGAGGTGTATTATGCAAAGATTAGTTTTAACTAAAAAGGAAATTTGCACTATTCCTAACTATTTGACTTTTTTGAGAATAGCGCTCGTTCCCGTATTTATGGGCTTGTTGATAGCAGGCGCTTTAAGAGATCCCGCCAATTACGTTATGATATACGTAGCGTTGGCAGTAATGTTGTTTGCCGAACTTACCGACGTTTTTGACGGTTGGATAGCGAGAAAATTCAATCAAGGTTCTTACGTCGGACAACTTATCGACCCTATCGCCGATAAGGTAATGCACATCGGCGCTATAACCGCCTTGGCAATTTGTCATTATTTGCATTGGGCGTTTATCATCTTTATCGCATTCCGCGAACTTATGATGATAATAGTCGGCAGTACTATCGTAAACAAAGTCAATATCAAAGCGAATATGCTCGGTAAAGTGGCAAGCGCTATAATAAGCATCGGTATCTTGGCTTGTTGGTTCCATCCCTTTATTAGCAAACTTTGGGGCGATTACGGTATCGACTGGATAATAGTTACCGTCGGTTTGGTACTCAACTGGTCGGCGGCAATAAATTACGCCGTACAATCCGCAAAAAGTATCAAAGCGGACAAAGCGAAAGCCGAAGCCGAAAAACAACAAGAAGAACAAGCGCAAAACGTTGCGTCTGACGACAAAGAATAATTTTTTAGGACTTTTGTCTTAAATTGTAAACTTCCGCATTATCGGTAAAAGCAACTCATATCTTTTACCAACGATGCGGAGGTTTTTTTATGAGATTTAGCGATATTGTATCAAAGCGAATAGTATGTCTTGGCAAGGCGAAGGAACTTGGCATGGTGTTATCGATAACGGTCGACGATAAATTAAGACGCGTCAAACAGTTGATAACCGCCGATCAAGACGAAGAAGACGGATATCTTGCGTTAAGATACGCACACTTCGGTAAAGACGTGATCTTTACGGTAAATAAGGAACTCGATTATCAAAAGTCGGGGATAACTTGTCCCATAAGGCGAGACGTGTACGACACCGACGGCAACGGATACGGCAGTTTGTCGGATATAGAATTTGACGGCAAAGAGATAACTTCTCTTATCCTTGACGATAATGCGACTTTATCCCCCTTAAACGTTGTATTGGCAAGCGAAAAAATGATAATAATAAAAGGGGAAAGGCAGATAAGACCTAAAAAAGTAAGTCAAACTAACGTAGATATAAATAACGCTTTCAATATCCAAAATATAAGCGAAGATAACGGGTCGAAAATAAGAGAAGAAACGGATAACGTAATAAATGAAAACGCTAACGACGCCGACTCGAACGATATTAAATCAAATAGCGTCGTCGATAACGAATACGAGTTTACGGAAGAAATTGACGAAGCGGAAAGAGCGAACGAAACGCCGATAGCCGATACCGACGAGCGATCAAACCAAGAAAGAGAAGCGAGGGAAGTTCAACAAGACCCTTTGAAAGAAGAGAATAAACGAGAGTCGACTTTGCGGATAAAAGAATTATTCCCTGAGCCCAAATCGTCTTCTCGCCCCGAAAAGCCCGAACCCCCTTCAAAGATAATCTACGGATACGAGTTTCTTTTAGGAAGAAAAGTCTCGAAAGACGTTTATCATCAAGGAACGCTTATCGCCGATAAAGGAAAAGAGATAGACGTCGCGACCGTGGAAAAAGCGGGCAAGGCGGGTAAACTCGTCGAACTTACCGTAAATTCCGAAAGATAGTATAAAAATCCCGTTTGCTTGGCAAAAACGGGATTTTTTTTAGCAACCTTTTTTATTTTTGTTGATTTTTTTCGATTATAATATTATATTTAAATTGCTATACTATTTATTTAGACAAAGGATTATAATTTATGATTAGAAATGATTTGAGAAATATTGCTATCATCGCGCACGTTGACCACGGCAAAACCACCTTAGTTGACCAAATGTTAAAACAAGGCGGTATTTTCCGTACCAATCAAGAAGTTGCCGAGAGAGTTATGGATAGCAACGACTTGGAAAAAGAAAGAGGTATCACCATTTTAGCCAAAAATACCGCCGCTTACTACAAAGATATTAAGATAAATATCATAGATACCCCCGGACACGCGGATTTTAGCGGTGAAGTCGAACGTATTTTAAAAATGGTCAGCGGTGTTTTGCTATTGGTCGACGCGGTCGAAGGTCCTATGCCACAAACCCGTTTCGTTTTGCAAAAAGCGTTGGAATTGAACCATAAAATAATAATTTGCGTAAACAAGGTCGACCGTCCCGACGCCGATCCCGAAAGAGTCGTCAACGAAGTTTTGGACCTTTTGATGGATCTCGACGCTACCCCCGAGCAATTCGACAGCCCCATAGTTTATTGTAGCGGTAGACAAGGTACTTCGTCTATGACCGTGGAACAAAAACCCGACCTTACCGACCTTTTCGAGACCATAGTCAACTATATAGATCCGCCCCAAGGGGACGAAAACGGCAAATTGCAATTATTGGTAAGTTCGATAGACTATAACGATTACGTCGGAAGAATAGGTATCGGCAGAATAGAGCGCGGCGTGGTCAAGGTAAACCAAGATATTTTGGTTACCGACTATCACTCGGGTGCTAATCCTTACAAAGCCCGTATAGTTTCTTTGATGCAAATAGACGGATTAAGAAGAGTCCCCGTTCAAACGGCGACCGTCGGCGACATCGTTTGTTTTGCGGGTATTTCCGAGATAACCATAGGCAACACCGTTTGCGCTCTCGACTGTCCCGAGCCTTTGCCTTTCGTTAAGATAGGCGAGCCTACATTGGAAATGCACTTTATGGTAAACGATTCCCCCCTTGCAGGCAAGGACGGAAAATACGTTACCACAAGACATTTGAGAGATAGATTATACAGAGAACTTTTAAAGGACGTTTCCTTACACGTTGAAGACGGCGAAAATACGGATACGTTTATCGTCAAAGGTAGGGGCGAAATGCACCTTTCGGTTTTGATAGAGACTATGCGTCGCGAAGGTTACGAGTTTTCGGTTTCCATGCCTAAAGTATTGTATAAAAAAGAAGACGGCAAACTCTTGGAACCTATGGAACAACTTATCATCGACGTACCTACCGAATCGGTCGGCGCAGTCATGGAAAAGGTCGGCGGAAGAAAGGGCGAACTTATCGCTATGACCCCTATGAACAGCCGTTCGAGATTGGAATTTAAGATACCTGCCCGCGGACTTATCGGCTATAAAAACGAGTTTTTGACCGATACCAAGGGCGAAGGTATAATGAATACTTTGTTTATAGGTTACGAGCCTTACAAAGGCGATATTACCCATCGCGCGACCGCTTCTTTGGTCGCTTACGAATCGGGTAAGGCTTGCACTTACGGTTTGTTTAACGCGCAAGGCAGAGGCCCCTTGTTTATAGGACCCAATACCGAAGTTTACGAAGGTATGGTCGTAGGTTACACCATGCACGCGGACGATATAGTCGTAAACGTTTGCAAACAAAAGCACGTTTCCAATATGCGTTCTTCATCTTCGGACGAAGCGTTGAGACTTACCCCGCCGAGACGTTTGTCTTTGGAAGAAATGCTCGAGTTTATCAACGAAGACGAACTTGTGGAAGTTACGCCCAAAAATCTCAGAATACGTAAGCGTATTATGAGCAATATGTATAGAGCCAAGGATAAATTTAAGAAAGTTACCGAATAAGGAGATTATTATGACGGTCAGAACGAGATTTGCACCTTCCCCGACGGGATTTATGCACGTAGGTAATTTGCGTACCGGACTGTACGCATATCTTTACGCCCGTAAAAACGGCGGTACCTTTATTTTGCGTATAGAAGATACGGATAGAGAACGTTACGTCGAAGGCGCGACGGACGCCATTTTCCGCACTTTAAAACTTGCGGGCATCGATTACGACGAAGGTCCCGGGAAGGAAAAAGAAGGCGTTATTTACGTTCAAAGCGAACGCAAGCCTTTATATAAAAAGTATGCCGAAGAACTTATCGCAAAGGGCGGAGCATACTATTGTTTTTGCGGTAAAAGACACGTTACCGACGGCGGTACGGGCAAATACGACGGCCGTTGCAGACGTCTTTCGCCCCAAGAAGTCAAGAATAATCTCGATCAAGGTATGCCTTACGTAGTAAGACAAAAGATACCCGAAGGGGACGGAGTCAGCGAATACGACGATTTAGTATACGGTCATATCGCGGTAGCGTATAAGGATATGGACGACGCTATTTTGTTAAAAAGCGACGGTATGCCTACCTACAATTTTGCAAACGTAGTGGACGATCACTCGATGGGTATAACCCACGTTATGCGCGGTAACGAATATCTATCGTCTACCCCGCAATATAACTTGTTATACGACGCTTTCGGTTGGGATAGACCTGCCTATATCCATTTGCCCGTTATAATGAAAGATAAAGAGCGTAAATTGTCCAAACGCCACGGCGACGCCAATTTTGAAGACTTTATCGCAAAGGGATATTTGCCCCAAGCCATAATCAATTATATCGCGCTTTTGGGTTGGAATCCCGACGGAAAGAGAGAAAAGTTGACGCTTGCCGAAATGGAAGAGATCTTTGACGTATCCCGTATTTCTTCGAGTCCGAGCATATTCGACGAAGCCAAAATGCGTTGGTTGAACGCCGAGTATATAAGAGAATTGCCGTCCGACGAGTTTTATTCTCTTGCAGTACCTTTTATAGAAAAGAGCAAATGTGCGGGCAAATACGACTATAAAGCGCTTTGCACGCTTTTGCAACCCCGTACCGAAGTATTGTCGGATATACCTTCTTTGATAGATTTTTTGGAAGAATATCAAGACTTTTCGTTAGATCTTTTCGTGCATCAAAAGAATAAGACGGATATAGCGGTCGCCAAAGACGTTTTGACGGCGGCTCTTCCCGTTTTGGAAGGCGTTCAAGAGTGGAAAAACGATACGCTTTTCCAAGTTTTATCCGCGTTGTCGACCGAAATGGGTATCAAAAAAGGCGCGGTCATGTGGTGCGTTCGTATCGCTTTGACGGGTAAGGAATCCACCCCCGGCGGTGCTACCGAAATGGCGGAACTTATCGGCAAAGAAGAGAGTTTAAAGAGAATAAAAGAAGCGTTGGAGAGATTAAATTGAAAGCAATAGTCGCGGTAGATAAAAATTGGGGAATAGGCAAAAAGAACGGACTACTTTTTTCCCTAAAAAAAGATATGGAATATTTTCGTGCTAAAACGGCGGGATGCGTCGTTTGTATGGGGTATAACACCTTGTTGTCTTTTCCTAATTCCAAACCCTTAAAAAACCGCGTCAACGTCGTACTTTGCCCGCCCGAAGTGGAAAGGGACGACTGCGTTATAGTACATACTTTAGACGACCTTTTTAAAGAGTTGAAAAAGTATGAAGGTCAAGAAATATTCGTCATCGGCGGTGCGATGTTTTATCGCACTATGCTCGATTATTGCCAAGAGATCTTGGTAACCAAGGTGGACGCCGACGGACAAGCCGAAGTGTTTTTTGAGAACTTGGACGAAAGAGAAAATTGGTCGTGCGTTTGGGAAAGCGAACCCGTTTCGGATAACGAGTACACGATAAAGTTTACAATTTATCGCAACGCTTCGCCCAAGGCGTTGGGGGAATAATATGTTTTGTTCTTTTTCGGGACAATTTTCATCGGGACAAACTTTGGTGGAAAACGCGTTTTTTACCGACTTTTTGCCCGTAATGACCGAACAAAGCCTTAGAGTTTATCTCTACGGGCTTTATTTATGTTCAAATCCGTTAGGCGAAGAAAACAACTTGGAAAACATGAGCGAGCGTTTGTCTTTGTCGGTAGACGAGATCAAAACGACTTTTAAGTATTTAAAGAATATCGGTTTAGTTAATATCGCGTCGACGACGCCTTTTATCGTGCATTTTAATTCGCCACGCAAAGCGGTAGGCCCGAATAGGTTGTACAATAAAGACAAGTATTCGGATTTTTTGGTAGATCTACATATGCTTTTCGGGGATAGGGAACTTAGCGAAACGGATATAATATCCTATCTCGATTTTTTGGAAGTTACCAAAATGGAGCCTTCGGCTCTTTTGGTCATAGTAAAGTATTGTATCGACGCCAAAGGTAGCGGGATAAATCGCGCTTACGTTTTAAAGGTCGCGGATAATTGGTTCAACGAAGGGGTAACCACTCTTTCGGACGCCGAAAATCGAGTTATCGAAGCCGAAGCGTCGAGCGCTCAAATAAGAGAAGTGTTAAAGGCACTAAAAAGCACCAGACAAACGGATATTACGGATAGACAATATTATCTTAAATGGACGTCCAAAATGGGCTTTTCTTTCGACGCCATAATCGCCGCCGCAAAGATAGTCAAACGTGGCGGTATGGATAAATTAGACGCCAATTTAGAAAGTTATTTCGCTCAAGGCATAATGACGGCGGAAGACGTCAAAAAGTACGACAAACGGCGTAAAGAGATGCTGGATTGCGCTATAAAAACGGTCAAAACTTTGGGACTTCACTACGAAGACTGTTCCTTTTTGATAGACGCATATATAGCCGATTGGTTCAATAAAGGGTACACGACCGATAGTTTGCTAATGATAGCAAGATATTCGGCTTTAAACGACGTTAAAAACTTCTCGGGATTTGCCGAAAACGTCAATAGATTTTATCAAGAAGGCTACGTCGGTATTGACGCCATAACCTTGCAATTAGACGCTTTGACTCGTATGGACGACAATATAAAGCGTATTTTATACGCCGCCGGCTCTAGCAAGCAAATAACCGCGTCGGATAGAGATCTATATCGCACTTGGACGGAAAGATGGCGTTTGTCGGACGAGCAAATACTTTCGGTCGCTTACGAAGCGCAAGGCAAAGCCTACGCCATGAGTTGGATAAGTTCTCGTTTGGCGGACAATTTGGGCGGTACGCCGTGGATTGCGCCCGTCGTCGCGCCTAAACCCAAAAAAGAAGGTTTGGGGGATTTTGCAAAGGCGGAGATCAAAGAAAAACTCAAACAAGACAAGGATTATTTTACTCTTTTTACCGAGATCAAAAAACTCGAATTCGAGATGTCCGCGTATATCGTAAAGGGACAAGAAGCCCCGTTACCGATGAGAGAAGAGTTGGATAAATTGAAACTTAAATTAAACGAACGTATCGAGTTTTTGGGGTACGACCCGAAGATTTTGGATTAGTCGAGTTTGCGTCCGCTTTTTGCGGACGTTTTTTTATTAGTTCCTTTTTTACCCGCAAAAGGGAAAAATAGGGATTTTTTATAAAAAAATTATAAAAAAATTAAATTTTTTGAATTATTTATGTCTAGTAGAACTTGCATAAAAATTTTTATTGCTATATAATAATTTATGAATACTAAATTTTTTGTATTTATTAAGCAAAAACGGAGGCAAACATGGATACCGTGATCAATTTGATTTCTAGTTTATTCTTACTTACCGCATCCCCTTGGTTGTGGCTCGTAGTAGGTTTGGCTGCTATCTCTTTAGTTGGCGTAGGCGTTTCCGCAAAAGGATTATCCGACGCTAAAAAAGGTGAAGCAAAACAAGCGGAAGCAAAGAGAAAAGCGCAAGAAGAAGCGGACGCCGATAGGGCTAAACAATTAGAGCAACTCGAAGAGAAGGCTCAAGAAGAAGCTAAAGAAGATACCGCTGACGAAGTTCAAGAAGAGACTGCGGAAGAGATCGCCGAAGAGCAAGGCGAAGAACCCGTAGAAGAACAACCCGAAGAAGTTGCGGAAGAAGTTGCGGAAGAGCAGCCCGAAGAGATCGCGGAACAACCCGTCGAAGAAACTGCGGAAGAACAAGTCGTAGAGACCGACGCTTCTACCCTTCCCGAAGAAGTTGCCGAACAACCCGAAGAAGTTTCGGAAGAAGTTTCGGAAGAGCAACCCGAAGAGATCGCGGAACAACCCGTCGAAGAAACTGCCGAAGAGCAAGTCGTAGAGACCGACGCTTCTACCCTTCCCGAAGAAGTTGCCGAACAACCCGAAGAGATTGCTGAAGAACCCGTCGAAGAAGTTCAAGAACCCGTTGAAGAGCAACCCGAAGAGATCGCGGAAGAGACCGCCGAAGAGCCTATCGAAGAGCCCGTTGAAGAGTCCGAAGAAGAGATCACCGAACAAGCCGCCGATCAAACGCCTTCTACCGATACCGCTATCGTTACCGCTCAATCGGTAGCGCCCGTCGTCGGTGCCGTCGTTGCTGGCACCGCAGCCGTAGGCGCCGCAGTCGTAGGCGCCGCTATTGCGGAAGAGAAGAAAGACGACGACTTTAATATCACGGTCGATCAAGAACAACGTTTCGTATTCTACAACGGTTACCGTCGTTCGTTTGAAAGCAAGTTGATACAAAGTTCGGACTTGTACAAAGATTTCTATTCCGCTATCAAGAACAAACTTCTCTCTTACAAGAAGATACACGCTCGTTTATCTTGGTCTTGCGAAAGTTTCCGTTTTGGCAGAAAGTTAGAAAGTAAACTCACGTTTAGAGGCAAGACCCTTTGCTTGTTCTTGGCTTTGGACGTAAACGAATTCCCCGAAAATATCTACCATCAACATTACATGGGCGACAAGAAGAAATACGCCGAAGTTCCCATGATGGTAAGAGTTCGCAGTAAACTCGGATTAAAGAGAGCGTTGACCTTGATCGAGATACTTATGGAGAAAGAAGGTATCCAACTCGATAAGAAGTATCAAGAAGTCGATTACTCTAATATCCCCTACGAAGAAGACGCGCCTTTGATCGAACGCGGTTTGATAAAGATAGTTCAAAACAAGAGAGCGATCGTTCAAAAGGAAGGCGAAACTCAAGAAGAAGCCGTAACTCGTATTATCGAAGAGATAAAAGAGAACGAGAAAGACGAAGAAGATCTTCCTTTGTCCCAAGAAGAATTGGCGGAAGAGTTGGAATACACCGTCGACGAAGAACAACAATTTATTTACTACACGATATATCGTCGTTCGTTTGAAAGTAAACTTATTCAAAGCAAACCCGAATACAAGAATTACTATTCGGTTTTGAAAAACGAATTGTTGTCTTACAAGAAGATGCGCGCTCGTACGTCTTGGGCTTGCGAAAGTTTCAGAAACGGAAGAGAACTCAAAGCCAAACTCACCTACCGCGGTAAGACCTTGTGCTTGTTCTTGGCATTGAACCCCGAAGAATACCCCGAAAACATTTACCATCAACGTAATATGGGGGACAAGAAGAAATATGCCGAAGTTCCTTTGATGGTAAGAGTTCGTAGCGATTTAGGTTTGAAGAGAGCGTTGACCCTTATTCAAATCATGATGGCTAACTCGGATATACCTTCAAATCCTAAATATCAAGCGGTCGATTACTCGAATATCGCTTTTGAACCCGACGCACCTTTGATAGAACGCGGACTTATCAAATTAGGTAAAGGCAAACGTTCCATAGTCTTAAAAGACGGCGAGACCGAAGAAGAAGCGGTAAAGCGTACGGTCGAAGAGATCAAACAAGCCGAAAGAGAAGAAGACGAAGAAGATGCAAAGGAAGAATTGCAATATACGGTAGACGAAGAACAACAAGCCGTCCTTTACACCGTATATCGTCGTTCCTTCGAGAGCAAACTTATACAAAGCAAACCCGAATACAAGAGATATTATTCCGAACTTAAAAACGAATTGGTATCTTACAAAAATATCCACGCTCGTATTTCGTGGTCTTGCGAGAGTTTCCGTTTAGGAAGAGTTTTAAAAGCAAAACTCGCATATCGCGGTAAGACGTTATGTTTGTTCTTGGCGTTAAATCCCGAAGAATATCCCGTAAATATCTACCATCAACGCAATATGGGGGACAAGAAGAAATACGCCGAAGTTCCCTTGATGGTAAGAGTTCGTAGTGATTTGGGCTTAAAGAGAGCGTTGACCTTGATCAAGGTATTGATGACTATCGACGACGTGCCTTTGTCCAAAAAGTTTACGCCCGTTGATTATACGACTATCCCTTACGAAGAAGACGCACCTTTGATCGAACGTAAGTTGATAAAACTTGCGACCGGTAGACGTTTCTTCACCGTAAACGCCGGCGAGACTCAAGAAGAAGCCGTAAAACGTACGGTAGACGTCATCAAAGCGCAAAATAAAGAAGAAGACGAAGAGCCTTCCGAGAAAAAGCCCGAGACTTTGGAAACACCCGAGACTCCCGCGTTTGCCGAAGTCGAAGAAGTCAAGGACGTTTTGCCCGAAGCCGAAGTACCGCAAGAAACTGCGCCCGAGTTTGCGGGAGAAGAAGAAATATCCGAAGATAATCCCGACGAATTTGCGACGCCAGAGCGCGTTGCCCCCGATTTCGTTCAAGCGGAAGGAGACGAAGAAACTGCACCCGTCGAAGTAATAGCGCCCGAGACCGAGACTCCCGCGTTTGCCGACGTCGAAGAAGTCAAGGACGTATTGCCCGAAGCCGAAGTACCCCAAGAGCCCGCCCCCGAATTTGCAGGCGAAGAAGAAACTTCCGACTTTATCCCCGACGAATTTGCGGCGCCCGTTACCGAGACTCCCGACTTCGTTCAAGCGGAAGGAAATGAAGAAACGGCACCCGTCGAAGTTATAGTCCCCGAAAGCGAGACTCCCGACTTTGCCGGCGAGCAAGATAGTTTGGAAGAAAAACCCGACGAATTCTCGGCGCCCGTTACCGAGACTCCCGACTTCGTTCAAGCGGAAGGAAATGAAGAAACGGCACCCGTCGAAGTTATAGTCCCCGAAAGCGCTACACCCGACTTTGCGGGAGAGCAAGAGAGCGTAGAAGAAAGACCCGACGAGTTTTCGGCGCCTCAAGGTGCGTTCGTTCCTTCTTTCGACGGTCCCGACACCGAAATGCAAGAAGAACGTCAAACGCAATTCGCAACGCCCGAAGAAGCCTTTTTAGCGTTTGCTTCGCCTAACGACGATATAGGCGCTAGACCCACTAGACTCGACGTAGTATCCGAAAGCGGTCCCGTTATCCCCAAAGATCTCGAAGAAGCGCAACTTGCCGGAGTATCCGAAGATTATTTCGCAACCGCGCCTACTTTCTTGGAAGGCGGAGAACAACAAGCGGTCGCACCCGAAACGCCCGCTAAAGACTTGTTCGGCAGACCCTTACCTAAAGGCTTGTACGACGTAGTACCCGAAAAACCCAAGAAGAAGGAAGAAGTTAAACCCGAAGAAAAGAGAGAGATCCCTTCCGGTGAATTAAGTCCCGAAGACGCAAAGAAAGTTGCCGAAGATCAAGCGGCGCTTGACGCGTTGATAGAAGAAGAAGCCGAAGAGACCACGATAAACGAAGACGACGAAGCGCAATACGAGATAGTAGGCACTGCGGAAGACACGTCGGCGTTTACCGCTTTTGAAAACAAACTCTTAACGGGTAGCAACAAGATAAAATATTTTTACAGTGAGATCAAAAACGCGATAATGAGTTATAAGCACGTCAAGTGCAAAACTTCCAACGCGGGCGATTCCTTCCGTCAAGGCAACAATCTCATTGCAAGAATAACGTTTAACAATAATAGATTGCGTTTACACTTATGTCTCAATCCCAAGGCTTACAGCGTTAAAGAATACAACCACTATTCTTTGAAGAACGTTGCGGCTTATCAAGAAGTTCCCTTCACCTTGGAATTGGTTTCTCGTAAAGACCTACTCAACGCTACCAAACTAATTCAAGACGCTATGGCAAGCAAGTACGTCATCTATATCGACGAGAAGAGAGAATACGTGGATTACGCTGCGATGTACACTTTGAAGAATAAATAAAGAATAAAAAATGAAAGTATGCGTATTAGCAAGCGGTAGCAAGGGAAATTGCACCTTTATTTCGGACGGAACTACAAAGTTACTAATAGACGCCGGATTAAGTTGTAAAAGGATAGAGACCCTATTACAAAGTATCGGCGAATCTCTTGGCGATATTACCGCTATACTTGTTACGCACGAGCATGCCGATCACATTATGGGGCTTCGTACTATAGATAAAAAGTACGAGATCCCCATATTGTGCAATATCAAAACTGCGACTTGTATCGACGTAAGGTTACATATCAATAGCGCAAGATGGTACAAAAATAATTTCGATACCGGCTTTAAGATAGGCAATATATCCGTTTTGCCTTTCCGTACCGCGCACGACGCCGTTAGTCCCGTCGGTTACGTCTTTAACGTGGACGGCAAAAAAATCGCTTACGTTACCGATTTAGGTTACGTTACTCAAGGCGTTTACGATACGGTAAAGGGTTCGGAATTGGTTATTATGGAAAGTAACCACGATTTAAAAATGCTTACTAACGGCAGTTACCCCATCGAATTACAAGCGCGAATAAAAGGACCTAACGGACATTTAAGCAACGTTCAAAGCGCGGAAATTTGTTTGGCTTTAGTTCAAGCGGGCGCAAAACACTTGATTTTGGCGCATTTGAGCGAAGAAAACAACACGCCCGAATTGGCTAGCGAAGTTAATAGACAAATGCTTGAAAACGGCGGAATAAAGGTGGGTCAAGACGTTACGGTCGAGATCGCATACCAAGACCACCCGACCAGCATATACGAGTATTGATGATAAAAGACGAAACTCATAAAGGTTTGACCGCCTCTTCGGGCGGTACCGCTTTTTTAATAGGTTTGCTTGCAATGCTTTTTATCGAAGTATTGCTTGCTCTTTTGATTAAGGATAGCAATACGTTATCCTTGGTTTTTTCTTATACGTCGCAATTTGCGTTTATTTTAATAGCGCTCGTTTTTGCGTATAGATCGGCTTTGCCTTCGGGACAAGGACAAACTCTTAAAACTTCGTTTGCGTATTTAGGGTTTAGAAAACCCCGTTTGATACCTTTTATCATCGCCGTTTTTTTACCGATAGCGTCCATAGTTGCGTTTTTGCCCGTTTCGACGTTAGTCGAGTATCTTTTTAGTTTGATAGGCTACGTTAATCCGCCGTCTTACGCCGATTACACAAGTTCGGTCGGCGCGTTGTTTTTAGTCGGTATCGGGCTATGTGTTTTCCCCGCTTTCGGCGAAGAGTTTTTAACGAGAGGCTCTTTAATGCGGGGTTTGAGAGAAAAAGGCACCGCTTACGCTATTTTTATGAGCGCTTTAGCGTTCGGTTTGATGCACGGCTCTCCGACTCAATTCATATACCAATTCATTATAGGCGTTATAATGGCTTATATGGTTTATATAACCGACTGCGTATGGTATAGCGTACTTTTCCACGGTATAAACAATACGACCGTGGTACTTTACAATTATTTTTACGTTACTTCGGGATCGAATTATCAAATACCTTTCTACGTATATATAATTATGTTTGTCGTAGGTTTGTGTTTGGTCGCCTTTTTACTTTGGGCGTTTAGTTTTTACTTACTGCCAAAGGAAAGTCGCGTAAAGTCCCCCAAAAAACTTTTGATCAGGTCTTTGCAAAATTCGGAAGTGGGGATCGTTTCGTATAGCAAGTCGCCGTGTTGGACCTTTTATATCGCGCTTGCCGTCATAGCCGTTTTGTTTATAGTCAATACGGTAGGGGGGTGGAGCAAATGAAGATAATGACGGAGCGTTCCAAACTTTTACTCGTTTATTTCATTTCAATGGTAGGGTTGGCGTTGTTGAATGTATTTACTAACCTTATCCCGTCCACCGCTTCGGATAATGCGATGGATCTTACTTACTCTTTGATAAGCCAAATAGTTTGTATGGGTTTAATACCCTTTTTCGGCGCAATTTGGGCAAGAAGAAGAGAGGACGAAAAATTCCCGCAAGCGGTTGATAGACTTCTTACCGATTATAGATATAAATCAAAATTAAACCCCGTTTGCATACTTTTGTTGATACCGATGGCGATCAGTTTTTTCGGGGTTACTCGTTTGATGTCGTCGATAACCGTAATGATACTTAGCATTTTGCAGTATAAGTTCCCGATTTCCGCAGGTACTATTTACACTTCCGCTTGGGATATAATACCCCAACTTTTATTAACGGCACTATTGCCCGCGATATTCGAAGAGTTTACTCATCGCGGTTTGGCTATGGACGCGTTAAGCCGTCGCGGTAACGAAGTATCTACGGTTTTATTGTCGGGTTTGTTGTTCGCTTTGATGCACACCAATATTTTGCAATGCTTTTACGCTTTCGTAGGCGGGTGCGTTTTCGGATATTTGGTGTTGCGCTCAAATAGTATCATACCGTCAATGGTTTTGCACTTTTGCAATAACGGATTATCCGTACTAACCGAATACTCGTCGCAGTACCCCGACGGGGCGTTGGGATTTTTGGATAGGATAAACTCTTTCTTTTACGCTTCCACTTTAAGATCTTTGTTGTTCGGCGTTATATTGGTGGCAAATCTCTTCTTGTTCTTGTTCCTTTGCGTTGTTTTCGTAAGATATTGTCCCAAAAGAGAAGAAGTCAAGCCCGTTACTTTGATAAAAGGTAGAGTGTATATAGACGCTTTTAGACCCGACGGCAAACCTAAACTTTCGGATAACGTATTTTTGTTTGCGACCATAGTTATGACGACTATGATGACTTTATCCACTTACGTTTGGGGTGTAATAAGATGAAGATAACTCTTTTGGCGGTCGGCAATTTAAAGGACAAGTTTTTCGTAGACGCGCAAGCGGAGTATCTAAAACGCCTTTCAAAATACGCCCAAGTTACCGTCAAGGAATTGCCCGAAGTTATCCCGAACGGCTCGGATCCTACCGAGTCGGTAAAAAAAGAAGGACAAAAAATATTGCAGTCGATAAAAGGCAAATGCTATCTTTTAGCGATAAAAGGCGAAGAAGTCTCAAGCGAAAGTTTTGCCGATTATATCAAAAAAGATATTGACGACGGGAAGGAACTTACCTTTATAATAGGCGGATCTTACGGCACGTCCGAAGAAGTTTGGCGCTCAGCTGACAAAAAAATATCTTTCGGCAAAATAACTTTGCCGCATAGGTTGATGAGAGTCGTTTTTTTGGAACAACTATATAGAGCGTTTACGATTATAAACGGCGCAAATTATCATAAATAGAGTTTATCGCATACCCTTTAAGTGTATGCGGACTATAACGAAGTAAAAAAAGTCCTTACGAAGTTTCCGAAATATTTAAAGATTTTGGGAAAGAGCGTATGGGGTAAAAATATATACGCATTGGTAAAAGGAAAAGGCGGGATCATCGTTCAAGCGGGGATGCACGCAAGGGAACACGTTACCACAAAAGTATTGCTTTATTTATTGCAATACCGCGCTATCTTGTCCGAATTTAGGGATATTGCCATAATACCTTTGGTAAATCCCGACGGGGTCGACCTGTGTTTGCACGGCGCGACGGCTTTTAAAAACGCCGAGTGGTTAAGATTTGTCAACGGAAGCGACGATTTTTCCAAGTGGAAGGCAAACGCCAACGCGGTAGATATAAACGTAAATTTCGACGCGCTTTGGGGGCAAGGAAAAAGTAACGTCGACTATCCGTCCCCGACGGGCTACGTCGGAAAAACGCCCGATAGCGAACCCGAGACTAAAACGCTCGTCGATTTTACCCGAGAATATCGGGCTAAATACTCGGTAAGTCTACACGCCAAAGGCGAAGAGATATATTCGGGGTTTTTAGGGATAGACAAAGACCCCGCGTTAAGTAAAAAGTTTGCTTCCGCCGTCGGTTATCCGTTAAAAGAAACGTCGGGAAGCGTTGGCGGATATAAAGATTGGTGCGTGTTTAAACTTGGAATATCGGGTTACACCGTAGAGATCGGAAACGACAAAAAAAGTTATTTAGAACTTTACGACGACGTTAAAGAGATCGCGGAAAGAGTATACGAAGGACTATTGGTTTTAAGAGACTATGAACGTTGAATTTATGCAAGAAGCCATAAAAGAAGCGAAGATAGCCGAAAGTTTTGACGAAGTGCCGATAGGCGCGGTAATAGTCAAAAACGGTCAAATCATCGCAAGGAGCGGCAACCGCAAAGAAAGAGATAACTGCGCGGTATCTCACGCCGAGATCTTGGCGATACAAAAAGCGTGCAAAGTTTGCGATAATTGGTATTTGGACGAGTGCGAACTTTACGTTACGTTAGAGCCTTGTATCATGTGCGCCGGCGCTATAATCAACAGCCGTTTAAAGGCGGTCTATTTTGGAGCGTACGACTTAAAAAGCGGTGCTTTCGGTAGCGTCTACGACGTTGCGACGGATAAAAAACTCAACCATACTTTGCCCGTAGTCGGCGGAATACTCAAAGAAGAGTGCGGAAGTTTGCTTACCGAATTTTTTAAAAACAAACGCAAAAATAAGGTTTAGGCTTGTATAATTATTGACTTATTAAGCGTTTACGTCGGCTATTTTTATCTCGATAAGCATACAATAAAGTATGAAAATAGAATTTGTATTTAATTGTATGCAAGGTGAAAAAATAGCGGGGCTTACCGCTTTTGAGTGGATGAAAAAATGGCTTGCCGATTTGCAAAAAGAATCGAGCGGAGACGGTTACGTTTTAACGGTCGATCAAGCGATGCCTTTGCTTGACTCTAACGTTATAAGAAAGGCGGTCAAAACGATAAACTCCAAGGACTTGGACGGCGTGGTGTTTGGGGGCGGAAAACTTGAACGCAGTAAAACCAACGGCAAAAAGACGGTAAGAGTTTTGTCTTTGGAGACCGCCGTTCCCGACTGGACCAATCAAAGCGAGATAGCCGAAAGGTTATATTATTTAAACGCGGTAAAAATAAGAGAAAACGGTGTAAATATCCTTTCGCCTTCCACCGTTTTTATAGACGGGAGCGTAACTCTCGGCAAGTGTTCGATAGCGCCTTACGTAAAAATAAGCGGTAACAGCGTGATAGAAGACGGAGCGCAAATAGAAAGTTTTTCCGAAATAAACGATTCGTACGTGGGGTCGGATAGTGTTGTTAGATCTTCGGTAATATCTAATTCCTTCGTGGGCGCTTCTTGTAGGGTCGGACCTTACGCTTATATAAGAGAGTTTTCTCGTATATCCGATAATTGCAGGATAGGCGATTACGTGGAGATAAAAAATTCCACTATCGGCAAGGGCGTTAAATCCGCTCATCACGCATACGTAGGCGACGCGGTGATAGGCGATAATACCAACGTAGGTTGCGGTACGGTATTTTGCAACTACAACGGAAAAGTAAAGAGAAAAATAACCGTCGGAAAGGACGTTTTTATAGGCAGTAACGTAAATTTGGTAGCCCCTTTGAACGTGGGGAAAGGCGCGTATATCGCGGCGGGAAGCACGGTTACCAAAGACGTTGCCGAAGATAGTTTCGTTATCGCTCGAGAACGAGAGACGGTAAAGAAAAGAAAAACCGATTGAGAGGTGTGTTATGTTGATAATAGTAGGGCTTGGGAACCCCGGCTTAAAGTACAAAAAAACTTATCACAATATGGGCTTCGTTACCATTGATAAGCTTGCGGACAAGCTAAACGCAAGTTTTAAAAAATCTTCTTGCGACGCCAAAATAGCCGAACTTTTTATAAAAGGCGAAAAGGTGGTTTTGGCAAAACCCTTGACCTACATGAACAACTCGGGGATAAGCGTAAAACAACTTATCGGTTCTTATAAAGCCGAACCGAAAGAAGTCATAGTCGCTTACGACGACATAGATTTAGAGTGCGGAACTTTAAGGATAAGAGACGGCGGCAGCGGTGGTACTCATAACGGTATGCGATCGGTAGTAGCCGAGTGCGGCGAAAAAGTCGCAAGGGTAAGGATAGGCATAGGCAAACCCCAAGATATACCCTTGGTCGATTACGTTTTATCCTGCGTTTCGGGGGAGAATAAAGAGATTTTGAAGGAAGCGACGGACCGTGCCGCCAACTTCTTGTACGATTATATTTACGACAGAAATTTAGAAAAAACAGGGGCGAACTACAACGGTAAGGCAAAATGAACTTTTTTAACCTTGACAAAATAACGAGATCCTTTAAAGAAATAGAAGAAAGTACCTATTTGTTGGATAAAACCGTTTTATACAACGCGGCTTTTGCGCACAAGTTGGCATTGTGCGCATATTTCGAGCGCAAAGTCGTGTACGTTTGCGGTGAAGGGGTTTTGCAAGATACGGTAGAAGAACTTTCTCAAATGGGATCTAACGTTTTGACTATCGACCCTATATACGACGTGGTAATGCACCGTTCAAGCGTCAATATGACTTCGGTCGGCAAGCGTATCGACTCGTTTTTGCGTTTGTTAAAAGGCGATTACGACGTTTTGGTATTGACCCCTAAAGTCTTGTTGCAATACTTCCCGTCAAAAAAGGTGTTGTCAAACGGGACTATTACCGTCGCCGAAGGGGAAGAAAGGGATATAGAAGAGTTGGCTTCGTCTTTGGTCTCGCTCGGTTATAAAAGAAGACCACGCGCCGAAGAAAAAGGGGATATTGCGGTTTTTGGGGAAGTTTTGGAAGTTTTCCCGCCCGATTCCGAGTTGCCGATAAGAATACTTTTTGATTTTGAAAAAATAGCGACTATAAAATATTATCAACCCGAAACAATGCAAGGTGCGGCAAGACGGGAAAAAATGACTTTGCCGCCCGTTAGCGACCTACTTGCCGATATAAGCGTCGACGAATTATTGGCAAGGATAAAAGAGCCGAGGGGGTTACAAAATCCAAAAGCGGCGGCAAGGACGGAAGAGATAATATCGGATATAGAACTACGTTTGACTTCGGGCGGACTTTCTCCGTCTATGATCTGGGCGATCCCCTATTTCGCGGACAAGTTGTCGACGTTGTTCGATTATTTGCCAAAAGACGCTTTATTTGCTTTTGACGAGCCTCTCTATATTTTCGACCAACTCAATTTAATATCCAAAACTCATGCGGAAAGGGTAAAAGATCTTATAAAAAGCGGCGACGCTACGAAACGTCATTTATCGTCGATACTTACTATCGACGCGTTAAATCAAGGATTGAACAAGTTTTCAAGGCTTGGTTTTTCCACGGGTAGCGCGGGGGTAAGAGACGGAGAACGTGGTTATTTTACCGCGGACAGTACGGCTATCCCCGGATATTTTAAGGACACCGCTATGCTCGTTAAAGATCTTTCCGAGTATTTAGAAAGAAACTACGACGTAGTATTGTATTGCGGAACGGAGGAAAACGTCCAAGTAATGCAAAGTTTTTTGGGTGAATTAAAAGTTACCTATTCGCCTAAACGCTTACATAGGGGCTTTATTTCTTCTTCCTTTAAAGCGGTTTTAATAGGAACGAGAGATCTTTGTTTATCCACGTCTCAAAAGATAACCAAAGCGCGTATAAAACGCCACTCTATCGCCCCTAGAGAAGGGGATTTCGTCGTACACGAAGATTTCGGTATAGGCAAATGCTTGGGCTTGGTACACGAGAAGAGTTACGTAGGGGAAAAGGATTATATCCTTTTGGAATACGCAAAGGGCGCGAGAGTTTACGTCCCCGTTCAACAAATGGACGTATTGGAACTTTATGCGGGCGCCGAAACTCAACCCAAACTATCCGATATAAGCAAAGACGAATTTAATAAAAATAAGGCAAAGGCAAGATCAAGCGTCAAAAAATTGGCGTTCGACCTTTTGGAATTGTACGCAAAAAGAGAGAAGTCCCAAGGGTACGTCTATCCCCCCGACTCGCCCGCTCAAATAGAATTTGAAAGAGCGTTCGAGTTTACCGAGACTCCCGACCAGTTGCAAGCCATACAAGATATAAAAGAAGATATGGAGTCGGGCAAGGTCATGGACAGACTTATTTGCGGGGACGTGGGTTTCGGCAAGACCGAAGTTGCGATAAGAGCGATATTTAAAACCATATCCGAAAACAAACAGGTCGCTTTTTTAGCACCTACCACCATTTTGACCGAGCAACACTTTATGACGGTAAGCGCACGTCTTGCGCCTTTCGGGGTCAAAGTCGCTTGCTTGAATAGGTTTAGAAATCCCGCTCAAACAAAACAAATCATCGAAGATCTAAAAAACGGTACATTATCCGTGGTCGTTGGTACGCATAGGTTGTTATCTAAAGATATAGAGTTTTTCGATCTCGGACTTTTGGTTTTGGACGAAGAACAACGCTTTGGCGTCGAACACAAGGAAAAAATAAAGACGTTAAGAAATAATATCAACGTCATATCCATGTCGGCGACCCCTATACCCCGTACTTTGCATATGGCGTTATCGGGTATAAGAGACGTAAGCTTGTTGGACACCCCGCCAAAGGGTAGAAAACCCGTCGAAACCGTAGTCGGCGAATACTCGGACGCTTTGTTAAAAGACGCCGTACACGGAGAATTGAACCGCGGCGGACAAGTTTTCGTTTTGTATAATAGCGTGGAAAAGATTTATTTTTTGCAAAATAAATTGGAAGAACTTTTTCCCGAAACTCGTATAGTAGTAGCGCACGGTCAAATGAGTACCAAGGAATTGGAAGGCAGTATCTTTAAGTTTTACAATAAAGAAGCCGATATACTTTTAGCCACTACGATTATTGAAAACGGCATCGACGTGCCAAACGCCAATACTTTGTTCGTGGTCGAAGCCAACAAGTTGGGGCTTTCGCAAATGTATCAATTAAAAGGTAGGGTAGGAAGAAGCACTCGTTTGGCGCACGCCTATTTTACCTATCCGCAAGGGTACGTCCCGACGGGGGACGTAGAAAAACGTCTTTCGGCGCTTGCCGACGCTTCCGAACTCGGTAGCGGATACCGTTTGGCGTTGATGGATCTCGAAATTCGGGGTGCGGGTAACGTTTTGGGTAGCGAACAACACGGACACGTAGAGCGTATAGGTTACGAACTTTATTGCAGATTGTTAAGAGAGACCATTGCCTTGTTAAAGGGGGATAACGTGGTTACGTTGACGAATACCGAAGTCAGCGCAAACGCGGACGCGTACGTTCCCGAAAAGATAGTCCCGTCCGAAAGAGAAAGACTGAAAATTTACAAGCGTATAGCCGAACTCGAAGACGTCAAGCAAAAGGACGAACTTTTAAAGGACTTCCAAGATATGTACGGCAGTTTACCGAAACCCGTTGTAAATCTTGCGACGGTTTCCTTGATAAGGGTATTAGGCTCTCGCTCGGGTGTGGTCAAAGCGGAGATAGATTCCACATATTTGCGTCTTAAATACGCTTCCGAAGACTATATAAAGAGCGCGGCTATACAGTCGGCGTTGACCGCGGTCAAAAAGCAATGTTCGCCCGTAATAATGGACGATAGGATAGAATTCGTACTGTTAAAAGCGACCGTCGAGCAAAAAATGGAATTTATCGTAAGGTTTTTAAGTTATTCCAACGGCATTTACGATAATTAGGTCATTAAATTTGCTTAAAAACAATTGCTATAAATAAATAAATTATGTATAATATTAAAATGCAAGCATAGCGTCTTGCTTTTTTGACGCTATCTATTGTATACAAGGAGACAAATATGAAGTTAAAGTTTAAATTGATTGCTCTCGTATTGGTCGTCGTCGTTGCTCTCGCTCTCGTTTTGAGCGCTTGTAACAACGATACCGGTCTTTTCCGCAAAAACCAAGAGAGAGTCGGCAAGCAAATCACTTCGGACGCAACGTTCGCGGATAGAGTCGGGATCGTTACTTTAAACGATCTTTACGGTAGTTATTACAATTACTATCAATATCTCTACACCTACTACCAATACGGTTATATCAACGCGTCCACCTTCCAGAGTTATTTCAACAATTTGGATGAAACTTTCGCTAATTATAACGAAAATCTTGCAAGAGAAGCGCTCTTCGATCTTAAGTGTATCGATTATTTGTATCAATACTTTAAATCCAACGCTACCGATCAAACCAAGGTCGCTAACATGGACGCAAAGAGCACCAAGGGTAAGACCTATAATTTTAAGGACGTTGACGAACTTGCAAAGTTTTATAAGGAAAGATACGAAGAGATCAAGGCTATCTTCGAGTGCGACGCGGACTATTACTACGCTAACAAGTCCATCAAGTACGCAAACGATCAAATGCAAAAATTGTTCGACGACTATCTTACCGAAGTTAAAGCCGAGTACGCCGCTACCGAAGCCATCACTTCGGACGACGAGACCCCCAAAGGTTACGTAGGTATCGACTTGGTTTCTCTTCCCAACCGTTTGGTTTACGAAAAAGACGACGCTTCTTTAAATACTACCGGTATGGTAGTTAAAGCCTTGTACGAAGACGCGGACGCAGTCGTTATCCCCAACGAGTTTTTGACGATAAGCGGTTTTGACGCTTCTTCGGTCAAGAACGATATCGAAATTTCCGTACAATACGGCAAATACACTCAAACCTTTACCATCGACGTAGTAGAAGCCCTTCCTTCCAAAGGTGAGACCGCCGAAGAAGAAGAGGACGAAGACGCCGAACTTGCCGAGTTGACCGAAAACAACACCAAACTTTTGGACTACTTCACCTTTAAGGTAGAAGAATCCGAGTACGTTAAAGAAGGTATGACCGCTTCCGAGCGTAAGGCTGCTTTAAAAGAATATAAGATCGCCAACACCGCTATGAACAGAGTTACGAACTATCTCAAAGAGAATTATCGTAACTTTGATTACTATCTCTATTCGGGCTTTATGAGTCAATTAGAGAACGCGGTAGAGCATCTCGTCAACGCGGAGACCGTTATCACCAAAGCGGAATTGGAAGCTAAATACGACGAGCAAGTCGCAAAGGAACTCGAAGGTTATTACTCCACTCCTTACGGCAGTGATTCCATCACCAAAGAAACTATCGTACACAAGTCTTACGACGCTACGGTCGGCAACAACAAAGGTTACTATTACGTTACCCAAATCCTTATCAGATTTGACGAAGCAACCTTGGCAAAGGCAGTTGATTTCGACAAAGAAAAGGTCGCTAACGAAGAAGCGTTCAACGCTTATTTGAACAGTTTGCTTCCCGAAGTTACCGCTTATACCTTCAACCCCGACTACGATAAAGACGCTACTTGCGAAAATGAAAAATGCGACTGTCCTCGTTGCGTAAACTACTCGGGCAAAGAGCATTACGTTTTCGATAGTTTGGAAAAGTGGTACGGATTATACGAAGGCGACGACTTTGACGATCCTTGCGTCGACGAAAACGGCGAGACTACTTGTACTTGCGTCGCTTGTCCCACTCAAAAGTATGCGGATAAGGTCAACGCGATGGATTACATCGCAAAGATTTCTCAAGATTTGGATTCCGCCGCTACTATTCAAGAAAAATTGGCTAAATTTAACGAGTACGTCAACCTTATCAACACCGATAGCGGTATCTTCTCCAATATCAAAGACGGTAAGATCGGTTATTTGATGACCCCCGAAGGCATCGACTCGGGTATGATCAAAGCGTTTGAAGAAAAATGCGACGAGTTGGCTTTAAACGGCGTTGGCAGTTACGGTTACACCATCGGTGAATATTCTACCGATAAATACGGTATCCACTTTATTATGGTTACCGAGTTCGTTACCGACGAAAGCAACGGCACCATTACCGATATAGACGGTGAATATTGCAAGTTAGGTCTCGATTACGTTACCGATATTTATGCCGAAAAAGAAGAAGACGAAACTCCCGTGATTTTAGACGGTTCGGTTTTGAAAGAACTTGTTCCCGGTTCTATCGGCTACTATTTGTGGCAAGATATGTACGAGCAAGCAAGATCTACCAAGATCGGCGACTTTAGAAAGGCTTTCTTGAACGAATATGCCGAAAAGAGCATCAACTACTATCCCAAGGCGTATAAGAGCCTTATCAAGGATATACAAGACGGCTTAAATCAATAATTTTAACTGCAAACTTATAAAAGCGTTCCGAGTTAGTGCGTCAGTAATAGTGATTATTACTGACGCACTAGTTATATTTGCCTATCGGCAAGTTATATTGCTTTCACAGTTATATTTTGCTACGCAAAGTTATATTTACCCACAGGGTAAGTTATGGCAAATATAATATAACTTTGACTGCAAGTCAAAATATAACTTTTAGAATTATTCTAAAAATATAACTGTTTGCTATGCAAACAATATCACTTTACTTAAAACTTTATTTATTCTATAATTAACTTATGGGTGAAAGCATTTTAAGAGAAAAAGCAAAAGAGTTTGCTAAAAACATTGTATTAATTACAAGAGAAATTAAAGCCAACAATAAAGAAAGTGTTTTAACTAATCAACTTTTACGTTCGGGAACAAGTATTGGCGCAAATATCCACGAAGCACAATATGCACAAGGAACGGCTGATTTTATTTCTAAACTTGAAATAGCGTTAAAAGAGTGCTTTGAAAGCGAATATTGGTTAGAATTGCTTTTTGAAACAGGTTATTTGGTGGAAACTCAATACAAAAAACTTAATAACGATTGTGGTGTTATAAGAAAACTGTTAATTTCTTCGTGCAAAACAATAAAAGAGAAAAAATAAATGAAACTCGACTTAGAAAAGTCGAGTTTTCTTTTGTCTACGTAAAACTACTTGATAAAATATTTTATATGTGATTTAACAATTATGCCAAACGAACTTAATATTGTCGCAAATAGGCGTAGTTTCTTTTTTTATAGGATAATTATGCTTCTATTTTGTCATACTATTCGAAATAGATAATATTTAACAAAATTCAAAGTGTAGCACACTATACTTTGCATACAAAGTAGTGTGTTTTGCAAAGAAAAAATGAAAAGAGTAGCAGAAACTTGCTACTCTTTTATAATGTTTAAAAAATCCCTATGGGACACGCACTTTTTCGGAACGCTTTTTCTATAATAAAAATTTCTATAATAAAGATTTCTATAATAAATATTTGCGTTTTATCCGTAATTTTAGTTTTGATCGTTTTTTTATTCGTTTAGGTGATAAATACGATCATTATTCTTTTTTACGAATAGTTATTTTTATATATAATTCGACTATCTATTATAAAATACGCTTCTTTGGGTAAGTTATAATTTTATCTATGGGAAGATGTATCGTCGTAACGTCGGGAAAAGGCGGAGTCGGAAAAACCACGGTAACCGCAAGTTTGGGGTTGACCCTTTCTCAAAAAGGTGAAAGGGTGGTTTTGGTGGACGCGGATATTACGCTTAATAATCTCGATTTGGTTTTGGGGTTAGAAAACAAGGTCGAATACGATCTTAACGACGTAATACGGGGCAAATGTCGTCTTTCTCAAGCGCTCGTCGAGTACGGTGATAACCTTAAACTGTTGCCGTCGGTCAGGGGTACTAAAGTCTCGGAAAGAGATTTTATAAAAATCGTTACCACGTTAAGAGAAACTTGCGATTTTTTGTTTATAGACTGTCCCGCCGGTATAGACGAAGGTTTTTATAGAGCGGTAAGTTCGGCGGACGAAGCCATAGTCGTTACCACTCCGTCGCCGTCCGCGTTAAGAGACGCGGACAAAGTCGTCGGGTGCTTGGCAAAATATAAATTAAGGTCTTTGGGTTTGATAGTAAATAGAGCAAGGGGGGATCTTATAGTCGACGGCGAAATGTTATCTCCCGAAGAAATATCAAAATTATTAAGGGTAAAACTCATCGGGTGCTTGCCCGAAAACGACGGAGCGTTGGACGTTTACGGCACTTTACCCAAAGACGACGAGTATTTTAAAGCGATAAAAACTTGTTCGGCTTTTGTAAAAAATATGAGCGGAACCGTTTACGACCCGACCTTGCCTTATCGCGGGCTATGGGGCGGAATAAAGCGTTTGTTAAAAAAGGTGTAAAATGAGCGACGTTAAAGATAGAGTTAAAAGTTTGTTGTTAAACGACCGTTTGTCGGGTAGAGAAGAGTTGCCACGGATATTAAAAAGCGAGATATACGATACGTTATCCGATTTTTTTGAACTTGACGACGGCAAACTGTCGGTATCCATAGACGGGGACGACGACGGGTACGTTATCACCGTCAAAGCCCGTGCTTTAAGAGTTTTCTAAATGAAAAAAAACGAAAAAACAAAATTCGACCCCAAAGCGTTTTTAGAGTGGGTTTGTATAACCGTAGCGCTGTTTTTATGCACGCTTGCAACTACCTACCACGGTTTGAGACCTTTCGGGGTGGGGCTTTTCGTCGGGTTGGCGTACGTTAGGCGTAACGTTCTTTTTTTGTTGCCTATTTTTTTAATATCGTCGGTCATAGTCGCCCCCGTTTGGCAAAGCGTCATAACACCCGTTTCGATAACGTTGATATTAAGTTTAGCCTATCTCTTGCACCGTCTATTTAAGAAAAAAGTAAGACCGTGGCACTTGTTGATTTACGTTTTAGTCGCCTTGATACCTTCGGTTTTTATATACGGTACGGACGGCGAAACTATAATTTGGCGACTTGTAGAAGTCGCTTTATCGCTTGGCTTTTGTCTTGCCGCCGTTAAACTATGTTATTTGATCTACGTCAAAGGAATAAGATATAGGTTGACGGCAATAGAAGAAATATGCGTCGGCGTATTTTTAGCCGTCGTCGCTTTGGCTTTGTATAAATTAAGTATAAAAGGGCTTATCCCCGCTTTGATACTGTACGGTTTTTTCGCCCCTTTGTCGTTGACTATGTTTGCCGAAAGGGGGTTGGTGTTAAACCTTTTGATAGGTTCGGGTTGCGTTTTGTTGACTGGAGATCCCTTTCCTATCGCTTACGTCGCCGTAGTAGCGATAGCGTGTTTGTTCGTTTCCCCTTACCGTTACGCTTCTTGCGCTTTGCCCGCTCTTATCCATTTTTTAATGGGCGCGCTATTTGATTTTATTCCCGCTTTTACGATATTCAACACCTTATTTATACTTGGCGGGGGCTTATGTTCGATTTTAGTCCCTAAAAAAGTCATAGACAAGATATTATCCGATTTAGGGCAAGATAAAGGGGTGGCGGTAAGATCTATCGTAAACCGCAACCGCTTGGATATATACAATAGACTCAAACGTATGAGCGTTATTTTAAAGGATATGCGTTTTGCTTTGTCAGGCGGAGACGATTTGCCCGAAGCACGGGAAAACAAGAATTTTTTGGCAAAAGAACTTGCGTCGTCTTTATGTAGCGGTTGTCCCCGTCGAACTTCTTGCGAAAGGGCGTTGGGTGCGTCGACGTCGGTGGGATTATACGGGTTGATAAGCGTTGCGGTCGAAAAAGGCAACGTCAATATATTGGATCTTCCGTCCTTTTTGATAGAGAATTGCAACAAGACCCAACAAGCGCTTTCCGCTTGCCAAACCTTATTGTCAAATTATTCCTTACGCAAAGAAATATCCGATAACGTACTTAAAGCGCGTATTTTGATGTGCGAGCAACTCGAAGGGTTGTCGGGGATGATAGACAGTTTTGCAAGAGAATTAAAACAAACGGTTACGTTTGATACTTCTCGGGAAAAACGCCTTATAGAAGAACTTAATAAGGTAAATATAATCGCTTCCGAAGCGGTGGTTTTCGAGGCGGACGGGCTTATCAACGGGTTCGTAGTCGTAAGAGCGGAAGACGAAAACAAAAAGTCTTTGTTTAAGACGGCAAGCAAGATTTTAGGTCCCGTAATTGCGGACGGTAACCCGATAAAAAGCGCGGGCAGCGTTACGGTGTCTTTCGTTTCCGCCCCGCGTTACGACGTCTATTACGGCGTTTACGGTTTACCTAAAAAGGGTAACGACGCAAGCGGAGATACTCATAGCGCCGTAAGGTTATCTTCGGACAAAGTAATGTTTGCCGTTTGCGACGGTATGGGTAGCGGAGAAAGAGCGCGTAAAAACAGCGAAAACGTCATTTCTTTGGTAGAAAGTTTTTATAAAGCGGGGATAGATGAAAACTCGGTGTTGTCGATAATCAACAAATTGTTGTCTTCTAAAGGAAGCGAAGAGTTTTCGGCGTTGGATATGTGCGTCGTCGATTTAAGAAACGGCACTGCGGATTTTATAAAATTGGGCGGTGTAGAGTCGGTGATACGTCGGAAAAACGGCATAGAGAGAGTGGAAGGCGGTGCGTTGCCCATAGGTATATTGGAAAACGTAAAACCTTTCGTTTGTCGTAAAACTTTGTCGGGCGGGGATACCGTGGTATTGTATAGCGACGGCGTATCGGACACCATCGGCGCGGACGGAGTGGTAAGGATAGCCGAACAAAACGCGACGTCAAATCCCGAAGCGTTGGCAAAACTTATAATAAACGACGTGGAATACGTCGGACAAAAGGACGATTCGACCGTATTATGTTTGAGATTATACGAAAGGAGATAAACTGCGTTATTAAAAATTAATGTTGCGAAAATAATAATATATAGTATAATAAATATATATGAGAAAGGCAACCTTTGCAAAAACTCTGTTATTTTTGGTTTTGACCGCTTGCGTGTGTATAGCGGTATTTTGCGGTTGCAAAGTTAAAAAATCGGCGGAAATAAACGTGGACGGCGACTGTTTTAGGGGAGCTATAGTCCCCGTTTCCGCAAATTTGATCGGTTACGAAAATCAAGACGTGGAATTTTATATAAAAGAAGACGTAGACGGCGTGTTTTTTAGCGGTTCCAATTTGGTTTTTTCTCAAAGAGCGCCCGTCGGTCAAAATATTACGCTATGCGTTAAAGTAGGCGAAGACGTTTGGGAAAAACAGTTGACTATAAACCATACCCCGATAAAATCGGTCGTCCTTTTGGCGGACGACTCGGCGGAAATGGGGGACGTTAAATTTTTGCAAGCAAAGATAACGCCTTATTATGCCGACGACGTAAATATAGAGTACAAGGTAGTTAAAGGGGATAATATCGCATACGTAGAAGACGACTTTTTATTCGTTAGCGAAAACGCAAATTATACAGACGAATTAGAGATCGTCGCGGTAGCGGGGGGCGTGGAAAGCGATCCCGTCAAAATAAACGTCACCACCGTACAACCCGAGCGAATAGAAATAATCTCGTCAAAACCCACGCTTAAAAGGGGAGAGAGTTCGACGATCTCGGTCAACGTTTATCCTAAGGAGTGTAACGTCGGAGTCGCTAAATTGACTATACAAGATAGCCCCGCATACACCTATCAAAACGGCGTTTTGACGGTAAAAGACGACGCGGATCCGCAAACCGTCAAAATCAACGCCAAACTCGGCAAGGTAGAGAGTACTTTTGATCTCGAGATCGTCAAAACTCCGGTCGACGTTATAAATCTTTCTTGCGATAAGGGTAAGGAATTGAGATACGGCGACGTAGTGCATTTTTCGGTCTCGGTACTACCCCTAAACGCAAACGACCGTAATTATACGATAACCGTCGCAAAAGGGGAAGACGTCATCGATATGGGGGATAACTCTTTTAAGGTTATAAGCAGAGAGATAGACCAAGAGATAATTTTGGTAGCCCAAGCGGACGGGGTAAGACACGTCGTAAATTTCGTAACCGTGCCTATCAACGTCGAAAGTATAGAGTTGAGTGCCACCAAAGGTCCTTCGGTCAACGTGGGCGATACTGCGGAGATGATCGTAAAATATTATCCCGAAAACGCTCATTTGTTCGATACTAAATTGGAAATCATTGAAGGTTCGGCGTTTGCCGAGATAAACGGGGAAAATATAACCTTTACGGAGATAGGCGACGATCTTTCCAAAGTGGTAGTTAAAGCGACGTACGACGGCAAAACTTCAGACTTTACCTTTTACGTCGTTCCCGTTTCGGTGGAAGCCATAACCATTTCGGCAGATAAGACCGTCGAACTCAACGGCGGAGATAAAGTTACCTTCTCGGCGGAAATAACGCCCGCCAACGCTACTTATAAAGCGCTTACCTATCATTTTAGCGAGTTGGGATCGTACGGCGTATTCGATTCAAACGTTTTGACTATTTCAAAAGACCCGCCAAAAGGTGCGGTTTACGTCTATGCTCTTTCCCCCGACGGCGTTAAAAGCAATATGATAAAACTCGATATAGTCGGCGAGATCGAAACTTACGTCCCTACGTCTTGGACTACTATCAACGGTAAAAGGACTTTGTTTGACGACTATACGTCGTTAAGATTAGACCTTACCGAACTTCCGAGAAACGCTCAAAACAGTACTATAATTATCTCGGACGACGTGGAATACGTAGAGATAATCGGCGGAGAAGAGTTTAAAGATTTGTTCTTCTACTTTTTGACGACCGATTCGGTCAAAGTTAAACTATATTCTTTAGGGATAGTTATAGAGAGCGGTTTTAACGGCAACGTTTTGGACTTTGGTAACCTTGCAAGCGTTTATTTGGATTACGAAGGTCAAAATTACGTCGTGGCAGGCTCGTCCTATCAAGCGTATACTACGGGTTATACGGTGGACGGAGTAATAAGCGGTACCGACGACTATATTCGCAAGCACGGTATGGACGGCTTTGCGGGGTGTAACGGTGGCAACGCTTTAAACGCAAAAGACGTTTATTTTGAAGGTAACGGAAATCTAACTCTTACCGGCGGTAACGGTTCAAACGGTACCGACGGCGGTAACGGCGCACCCGCGACTTCTTCGGTTTCGGGCGGTAACGGCGGTAACGGCGGTTACGGTGGCAACGGCGGTTATGCGGTTTTTGCCGATAACGTATATATCAATACCGCTGACCTTACTTTAAAATGCGGTAACGCGGGCGTCGGCGGTAAGGGCGGAACGGGCGTTAAAAACGGGAGTAACGGTAGTAACGGCGTTGCTGTCGAGCCTATTTTTGCTAATACTTCGGTCGTCGGTAAGGATAAAATTACTCTCCTTCAAGGAAGCGTGATTTCTAACTTTAAGGTAAGGGATATTTATTATACCGACTATATCGCTCTTTTAAAAAATTATTACGGTTTGACCGTCCACTATGGTAACGATCTAAATAATCCTTACAGCAATTATAAAATGGAAAAACAAACCGTTCTTTCCGAGATAACCAAGTTATTGTATGCGTTAGAGTACGCTTTACAAGTATTCCCCAAAAACTTGTACGCGGAATTGCAAAAAAATACGCCTATAAATATTTATCTCGTAAAGACTATCACCAGATCCAACGGCACGGGTACGATATACGGTTTGACAAACAGTTCCAATAAGGTTTGGTTTGCGACGTTTGAAACCAAACTTCGCGGGGTCTTTTACAGTACTCATTACAACATAATGATACACGAACTTTTCCACGTGTTGACGTTTAATATGGGCGCTTTAAACGATAACGAAATGAGAAGCGGTCTGCCTAAATACAATTTGGGGTACGGCTATACCACCAATTCAAACGGCGTTTACGACCCCGTCGCCACGTCTTACGGCGCAAATAATTCCGCATTTTTGACCGCTTACAGCAAGTCGAATTTTAACGAAGATATAAGCGACAATATGTCTTTGATAGCGATGTTAGTTACCCCGAAAGACTTTTTGGAACAAGATAGACCCATTTACAAAAAAGTTGAATATATATCCGAAGTTTACGAGAGTTTTTACGACAATTTGACCCCTTACACCGTCGTCGCTTGGAAACGTTTTTTGGGAATAAAAGCATAGAATAAATATGAAATACTTTTACGATAAAATAGAGTCTTTGGCAAAGACCAACATGGAAGATCTTGTTTTTAACAGCGAATTATCCTTTAATTCGCAAGTTTCTTTTATTGCCGAAAAGATATACGATAACGAAGACTGCAAACTCGTTCTTGTCGTCGGTCCTTCGTCGTCGGGCAAAACGACTTTTACTAAAATACTTGCCAATAGGTTAGAGTATTTGGGAATAAAAGCGCATACTTTATCCACCGACGATTATTTTATTGATAGAGAAAAATTGCCGATATTGCCGAGCGGTTTAAAAGATTTCGATTCTATAAACGCCGTGGACGTAACGGCTTTAAAAAAGAGTATCGACGGCATTTTAAACGGGGACTGGGTAGAGATACCGGCGTATGATTTCAAGACGGGCAAAAGTACGCCTAAAGACAAACTTATAAAACTACATCAAGAAGACGTCGTGATTTTAGAAGGGATACACTCTTTTAATCCCGTATTTTTAGACGACCCGTTCGACCAAAGGGTATTGAGAGTTTCTATAATGCCACGTAGCGAGTTCGTGTTTGACGACTTTACTCTTTATCCCGACGATCTACGTTTATTAAGGCGCTCTATTCGCGATCTCAATTTAAGGGGACACACTTTCGACGCGACCATAAGACAGTGGAAGGAAGTTCTATCCGCCGAAGAAACTTATATAAAACCCTATTTGCATAGATCGGATTATAGAGTGGATAGCGTATACGCCTACGAATTATTTGTATACAAACATTGTATTTACGAAGCGTTAAAAAATCATGCGCCCAAAGGATATGAAGTTATTTTAAAAACTTTGGAAAGAATACCCTATTTGCCTATCCCGACGATTCCGCTTGAATCCGTCTTGAACGAGTTCGTTCATTTTATAAAAGAATAAATAATCAAAAACAAAAAAGTAAATAATCAAAAATAAAAAGTAAATAATCAAAAATAAAAAGTAAATAATCAAAATAAAAAGTAAATAATCAAAATAAAAAAGTCCTTCCGCTCGAAGGACTTTTTTATAGTTATACTTAAAATAATTATCTTTGAATTGAAAGAATAGAGTAGTAGAAAACGCCCGCGGGTGCTTGAACTTCTACTTTTTCGCCAACCTTTTTGCCAAATAACGCTTCGCCGAGTTTAGAATTGATGCTTATCTTTTTAGCGTCGAGATCGGCTTCGGCGGTGTTTACCAAATAATAGGTGATCTCTTCTTCAAGATCTTCGTCAAACAACGTAACTTTAGAACCCAACGCGATGGTTTCGTTAGAAAGTTCGTCGTCCGACATTATTTCGCAGTTATCCAAAAGCGCTTGTAATTCGGCGATACGATCTTCGATGATACCTTGCGTCTCTTTTGCCGCCGCGTATTCCGCATTTTCGCTAAGGTCGCCTTGTTCTCTTGCTACGGCTATATCGTGTACGATAGCGGGACGTCTGACTTTGATCAAATGATCGAGTTCTTCGTTTATTTTATTCCAACCGTCTCTCGTGATTTTTTGTTTTTCAGCCATTTTATGCCTCCTGCTTTTAGCTTATTTATTTAGTTATTATTACCTTGGATAAATTTCTCGGAGAATCGGGATTTATACCCGTCTCGCAAGCCAAGTGCATACTTAAAAGATGTACTGCCAAACCGTAAGTGAAAGTCGAAGTCAAATAATCGGTTTTTGGCATCATCAAACCTTCGGTCGCATAGTTCAAAATTTCTTGGTCGTCGCTTAAAACGAATAAATTAGTACCTAACAAATTGGCTTTTCTCGAAATATCCAAGTAGTTTTCGGTACACTCGCCGTGAGGTGCTAAAAGTATTACGTTTACGTTTTCTTCCAAAAGAGCGAAAGGTCCGTGCATAAAGTCGGTTATTGAAAAGAATTGACTAAAATTGTAACAACATTGGTTGAGTTTTAACGCCAACTCTTTGCCGACGCCTTGCATACTGCCTCTTGACAAAACGATAAAGTTGCGATGATTTTTTAAGGCTTTGGCAAAAGTTTTTATATCTTCTTCTATAGCCAAAACTTCTTCTAACTTTTCGGGGATTTTCTTGATGTCTTCCATTAAAGATGTTTTGCCCGAGAGAGCTATCGCCAACATATATAAAGCGGTAAGTTCGGCTGCAAAAGTTTTGGTCGCCGCCAAAGCCACTTCGGGACCCGCGTTCAAGTAAAGATGATAATTTGCGCCCTTTGCAAGGGGTGAGTTTTCGTCGTTCGTAACCGCAACGGTTATGGAATTACGCTTTTTCGCTTGATCCAATACCGCCAAAGTGTCTATACTGCGACCGCTTTGGGATATTGCTATCACCAAATGATCTTCGTAATTGACCTTTGCGCCGTACATGGTAGTTACCGACGGGTGTGCGTTACCGACGGGTATCCCGCAAAGTATCTCGGTTATATATTTAAAACACAATCCGGCGTTATCGCTGGTGCCTCTACCGATTATGGTAATATATTTTATGCCTTTCTCTTTAAATTCGGCTGCGATTTTGTTGACTACGTCAAAATTTGTTTCAAAAGTCTTTTTGACAACCGACGGCTCACTCAACAGTTCTTGTCGCATTATCATAATCTATCCTCCGAAAGATGTCCCTTTTATTTAATTATAAAACAATAACTTTTAAAAGTAAAACAAAATCGCCACAGTGATAGGCGACTATTTTACCAAAGGATCAATGTTTCGCCGCTTTTGGCGGTGGAGATCGTATCGAATATTTCTTTTGCTACGTCTTCGGGCGTTTTTCTTTTAACGTCGGGATTCTCTTGCAAAAATACTTCAATGTCCCGCTCCGTAAGATCCGCGTTCATATCGGTATCGACGTATCCTAAACTTACCGCGTATACTTTCAACTCGGGATATTCAGCCGCTAACGATCTCGTAAAACCTTCTAGCCCTGCTTTACTTGCGGAATAGGGTATTTCGCAAGCGGCGCCCTTTTTCGCCCAAACCGAAGATACGTTTATTATCGTTCCGCCCCCGTCTCTCATTTTCTCGACTACTTCTTTGGACGTCAAAAAAACCCCCGTCAGATCAACGTCCAAAATACGGCGCCAATCGTCGAGCGTGGTTTCTTCAAAAGGTTTGATAACGTCTATCGCGGCGTTATTTATAAGTAGGTCGATGCGTGGAAAACAAGAAAAAACGTAGGAAAACGCGTTTTTTACGCTTAAAGGGTCGGATACGTCCAAACGGACGGGTATCGAAAATCCTTTCGTCGAAAGTTCTTCGCAAAGTTTATAAGCGAGCGTTTCGCCCGTGTTATAACAAACGGCTACGTTATAGCCGTTTGCCGCGAGCGTTTTGCAAAGTGCTGCGCCTATCCCGCGTGAAGATCCCGTAACGACAGCGTATTTCATCAAAAATTATTCTTGGCTCTCCTTTTCTCTTACCAAATCTTCGAGAGTGCAATTAAGTATGCGGGAAATGCGATATAATACCGCGATGGTGGGCATACTCTTGTTCATCTCTATTTGAGCCAAGTATTGTCTGGTGATACCTGCGCGACGCGCTAATTCGATTTTGGTCATGCCTGCTTTGAGTCGATAATCTTTAATTAAAAGTTCCATAATAATTCATCCTGAAAAAAAAGTCTACTTGTTCATGCTTTACAAGAAGCATTCAATATGGATTATATCACTCTTTTTACTCTCTTGTCAATTACAATTGAACGTCCATATTGTAAAGTGAAGAAAAAACTTTGTTAACAATTAACTTTTTCTTAAATCTTTTATTATCTCTCTACACAAAAAAGACGACTCGCACTCGACTCTAACTCTTATCAAAGGTTCGGTCCCCGACGCTCTTACGGTTATTTTCCCTTTGTCCCCCAAGTATCCCCGCCACGTTTCGGCTCTTGCGATAAGTTTGGTTTCTAACTCTTTAGAGTATCTAAAATTTAGGCTTGCTTCGGGCAAAAGTTTTAAGTCGTTCAATATATCGGGATATTCTTTTAATACGTTCAATATCTTTATCCCCGCCCAAAGCCCGTCGGCTTGCATATCGTCTATAAGTATATGTCCCGACGGTTCGCCCCCGAGATTTGACCCTATATCTCTCATTTTCCGATAGACGTTCGCGTCCCCGACTTTACATTTGCAAGAGTCAACTCCCGCGGATTTTAGCGACTTTAAAAGTCCGCCGTTTGTGATCTCGGTCAAAACGACTTTGCCTTTTAGCGTCTTTTTCTTTTTCATATATACCGCCAAAATATATATCAACTCTTCGCCTTTTAAAACCTTGCCTTCCTTCGTTACCATTACCAGCCTATCCCCGTCGCCGTCGACGGCGAGACCGAAATCGTAGTTTTCGGCAACGACTTTTGATTTTAAAAGCCTTACGTCGTTAGCGCCGCAAGCGTCGTTTATCGCTTTATCTATATCCAATATAGAGGCGTTTAGAGAGCGTCTTTCTATTATTTTAGGTGCGGTGCGGGTAGTCGCTCCGCAAGCGGTATCTATCAAAATTTTAAACGAACATGGGTGTATTTCGTCAAAATTTTTAAGATATTCGTTTAACGCTTGGTCGTTTTCTTCGGGTAGGGGTAAGGTTTTCGGCGAGTCATTTACGCTATCCATTACCGCTTCCAACTCTTCCGCCGTTTCCCCGCTTATTTTAGCGCCGTTTTCGTCGAACACTTTTAATCCGTTGTATTCTACCGAGTTATGAGAAGCGGTTATTTCCACCCCGCGATAGGCGCCTAATTTTTTGACCGCAAAGGATAGCGCGGGCGTAGGTATTATACCGCAGTTTATCATTTCGCCCCCGTTTTCTTTTACGCCCGCGTAAAAATATTCGGCGACCGTTTTTCCCGATGGTCTCGTATCTACGCCTAAAAGTATCTTTTTGCCGTTTGACGACAACGCTTTGCCAAGTTTATAAGCCGCTTCGTTAAGTTCTCGGTCGGCTATTCTTCTTATTCCGTCAGTTCCAAATGATCTCATATCCAAATATATGTATCGAGTCCTTTAAAAAATGCGTTATCGTCTTTTTTATCAAAGGGATATTTTTTGTCCCGAAAGCGACCTTAAAGGTTTCTTTTTCTTATTTTTATTTGAAAATGTATATAAAAAATAAGTTGACTTGTTTTTAAGCGTATTATATAATTAATGAGCCTATCCTATTAAGGACGGGTAGATTTTATGTAAATTCAACAAAAGTGAGGATATATTTATGTCAATGTTTAGAACTTATCAACCCAAGAAGAGACATCGTAGCATGGTTCACGGTTTCCGCGCCAGAATGTCCACCCCCGGTGGTAGAAACGTTTTGCAAAGAAGACGCGCTAAGGGCAGAAAGAGACTTTCTGCGTAGTAGATGCAGAAACGGTATCGGCTCAACAATTCCCGTTCTTTCGATTATATCTATAAACGCGGTAAAAGCGTTTCCGACGAGAATTTGGTTTTGATCACCATGCGCGGCAAATATCCGTCTTTTAAAGTCGGGTTCGTCGTCGGCAAAAAAGTCGGGAAAAGCGTCGTTCGCAATAAAGTGAGACGGCGTATGAGAGAGGCCTTCAGAGTTCTGTTAGGAGAAGTTGAGGACCACTCTTCTTATATATTCGTAGCAAGATCGGGCGCAGCAGAAGCCGATTATCAAAGTATTTGCAATTCGGTCAAAGGGTTACTCAAAAAAGCGGGTAAGTTAAAACAATGAAAGGTTTAGGACGTCTTTTATTATTGTTTTATAAAAAGTTTATTTCCAACGCTTTAAACGCAAATTGTATCTACACCCCGTCGTGTTCGTCGTATACCTATCAAGCAATAGAAAAATACGGTTTTTTTATCGGGTGTATAAAAGGTTTTTGCAGGATATTAAGATGTAATCCTTTCGCCAAAGGCGGTTTCGATCCCGTTAGGGAAAATTATAGAGGTAAAGCCAAATGGTTAATTTGACGCAGTTGTTTGCCGACGCTCCCGTTTTGACTAACTGGATAGGCAAACTTATCTACTTATTATACCAAAATATCGGCAATTTCGGTTGGACGGTGGTAATTTTTACTATATGTTTAAAAGCTATCGTTTCCCCTTTGGATATTTGGCAAAAAGTCGTTACGCGCAAAAATAACAAAGCGATGCGCCGTATGCAACCCGAGTTGGAAAAGTTGCAAAAGAAGTACGAAGGCGATCCGCAAATGATCCAACGCAAACAAATGGAATTGTACAAAGCCAACGGTTATTCTACCTTGGGCGCTTGTCTTCCGAGTTTGTTGACCATCGTGATCTTCTTTATCGTATTCTCGGGTTTCAACGCAGCCGTTAGATACGAAAACCAATCTATCGTTTACGATCTTACCACTTCTTATAAGGAATTGGTCATCGAGACCGATCTTATCAACGGTAACGTAGCCGCTTTGTACGAAGACGCTAACGCCGACGCTTTAAAAACCATACAAGGTTACGGCATCGATCCCGCGTCGTTCGGCAAAGAAGGCGTATATTCTACCGAAGACGTGGACGCTTTGATAGATTCTATTATGTTAAAAGCGTACAACGATCACTCCGTCACCGAAAAAGGCGTTAAAAAGTGGCGTTGGTTATGGGTCAAAAACTTGTTTATGCCCGACTCTTGGCAAGACGTCGTTCCCAGCCTTTCCACTTACGTAGGCACGGGGTTAGGCAAATTGAATTCTACTTTGCCCGACGCCAATTTCCAAATAAGAGCAAAATATAACGGCAACGTATATAACGCTTTGATGGGACCCGCTATGGCGGAATATAACAAGACTAAGACTTTTGATATGGCAAATTGGAACGGTTATTTGATATTGCCTATTCTTTCTATCATCTTATCCGTTCTATCTACCAAATTGATGAGAGGCAACCAACCTCAACAGCCCACACAATACGACGCTCAAGGCAGAGCGATGAACACCGAAGGCACCATGAAGATGATGAATTGGCTAATGCCTATCATGATCGGCGTATTCAGTTTGTTCTACAGCGCGGCGTTTTCGATATACATGTTTACCAACTCGTTGATAACGGTCGTGATAAACTTGGTATTTAACGGGCTTACGTCAAAAAAAGATAAATTGGAAGAAGCAAAAATCGCGAGGTAAAAATGATCAGTATAGAAAAGGAAGCTAAAACCGTAGACGAAGCGATAAGACTCGGTTTGGAACAATTAGCCCTTGAAGAAAAGGACGTAGAAATAGAAATTTTGGAAGAAGGCGGTATTTTTACCAAATCAAAGGTAAGACTTACCGTTAAAAGCACCCCGAAGGAAGAGCTTTGCGAGTTTTTGGAAGGTTTACTCGACCGTATGGGCGTTGACTGTTACGTAGACGTAACCGAAACCGAAAACGGTTATTTAGCCGATATATCGGGCAAAGACAGCGCGGTAGTCATCGGTTATAGGGGGGAAGTTTTGGACGCATTACAATATATTGCGACCATCAATTTGAACAAGCAAGAAAAGAGTTACACCCGTCTTACTTTGGACGTAGAAGGTTATAGAGCAAGACGCGTCGAAACTTTAAAGCAACTTGCTTTGCGTTTAGCCGAAAAAGCCGACCGCACGGGTATTCCGCAAGAATTGGAACCTATGAGTACGGTGGATCGTAAAGCCATACACGAAGCGTTGGCTAACGACGAAAGAGTTACCACCGAGTCTCAAGGTGAAGAACCGCAAAGACACGTCGTCATTTCCCCCAAGGAAAGACCGGTTACTTACGGTACGAGTAAGGAATTTAAGACCTCGGGTACCAAGACCCGCAGTTTTGGCGTAAAGAAAAGAAGATTTTGACAAAGCCTAAATAAGGCTTTTTATAGGTATGAGTATTATTGCAGGTATTTCAACACCTATCGGAAGCGGAGCAATCAGCATAGTGCGCTTATCCGGAGAGGGAGCGCTTGAGTTGGCGCTCCGTTTTTTTTCGTCTTCTTCCTTAAAAGGGGAAGTCGAACCCAATAAAATGTATTTGGGGACTTTTAGTTACGGAGAAATAAAAGATAGGTGTATGTTCGTTTATTTCCGCGCGCCAAAGTCGTACACGGGCGAAGATATGGTCGAGTTTCAACTTCACGGCGGGGTAAGACTTACCGAAGAAGTTTTAAGAGCGTTGTTGTTAAACGGCGCTTGTATGGCAAAAGAAGGCGAGTTCACAAGGCGTGCTTTTTTGATGGGAAAGATAACCCTTGACGAAGCAGAAGGAGTTATGGCGTTGATAAACGCCGAAAGTCAAGCCGAGATAAGTTCGGCTTATAGCGTTTTAAAAGGCAAAGTTTCGGAAAAAGTTGCCCCTATTTGTCAAAAACTCTTGGACGTTTTGTCCTATTTGGAAGCAAGTTTGGACTATCCCGAAGAGATGGAAGACGAAGTCGCCGAAGTGCCGACGGTTTTGCAAGACGTCAAAGAATCTTTGACCGCTTTGCTATCCACCGCCGAAAAAGGCAAACTTGTCAAAAACGGTATATCCGTCGCATTGATAGGTAGACCCAACGCAGGTAAATCTTCTCTTTTAAACGCGATTTTAAAGGAAGATAGAGCCATAGTTACCGACGTTGCGGGGACGACTCGAGACACCATAAGCGAGAGCGTATTGCATAACGGCGTAAGGATAAATCTTTTAGATACCGCAGGGATAAGAGAAAGCGTCGATCTCGTCGAAAAGTTGGGTATAGAAAGATCTCTTTCGTGCGCCGAGTCCGCAGACGTTGTGGTATATTTGCTCGACCCCACTTTAAACGACGAAGTCGATCAAAACGTTTGTAAAAAATTAAGGGGTAGACTTATAGTCGTAAACAACAAGTCCGATTTGGCTAAAGGTAAAAGCGAATATATCTCTATAAGCGCAAAGGAAGGACTTGGGATCGACGAATTGTTGGACGAGATAATAAAAGACGTAAAGGATTGTAGAGCATACGGCGATCTTTTGACTTTGGATAGGCATATCGACCAAGTTTCGGGCGCGCTCGATAGGATAAAAGACGCAATTAAAAGTATAGAAGACGGACAAACCGTAGACTGCACTTTAGTAGACGTAAGAGCCGCATATAAAATGCTTGGAGAGATAAGCGGTGTGGACGCTACCGACAAAGTTCTCGATCAAATATTCTCAAAGTTTTGCGTAGGAAAATAATTATGGATTTCGATACTATAATCGTAGGAGCGGGACACGCGGGATGCGAAGCCGCCCTTGTGCAAGCGCGAATAGGTAAAAAGGTATTGCTTACCGCCACTCAAAAAGAGACGGTCGCTTATATGCCGTGCAATCCCCATATAGGCGGCACGGGCAAAGGGCATTTGGTAAGAGAAATAGACGCATTGGGCGGAGAAATGGCGGTCAATGCGGATAAAAGTTTGCTTCAAATAAAGATGCTAAACTCGGCAAAGGGACCCGCAGTCCAAAGTTTAAGGGGACAAGCGGACAAAAGCGCTTATCACGACAATATGTTGGCGGTGCTCGAAGCCGAGCCGAATATCACTTTGCTTTATCAAGAAACTCAAGATATTTTGGTAAAAGACGGCGTTTGCGTGGGCGCTATAGTCGGCGGACGGGAATACTTATCCAAAACCGTGGTAATATGTTCGGGCGTATATCTAAACGCAAGGATAATAAGGGGTGAAGAAGAGTATTTCGAAGGACCTTCCACCTTTAAACGCTCGGAAGAATTAAGCAAAAATCTTATCAAACACGGTATTTCGATGCGTAGATTCAAAACGGGAACGCCGGCGAGAATATATCGCGACAGTATAGATTTTTCGGTCATGGAAAAGGAAGAAGGCGAAGAAGGCATATATAGTTTTTCCTTCCTTTCCAAATTGAAATTAACCGAGCAACTGCCTTGTTATTTGACTTATACTAACGAAGAAACGCATAGGATAATTAAAGAAAACATAGAAAAAGCCCCTATGTATAACGGTTCTATAAAGGGGACGGGTCCGAGATACTGTCCGAGTATCGAAGACAAAGTAATGCGTTTCGGGGATAAATCCCGTCATCAAATATTCGTAGAGCCCGAAAGTGCGGACAGCGATTTGATGTATATACAAGGTATGTCTTCTTCCATGCCGAGAGACGTGCAAGAATTGATGTATCACTCTATAAAAGGCTTGGAAAAAGCAAGGTTTGCCGTTTACGCTTACGCTATCGAGTACGACTGTATAGACCCTTTGGGGCTAAATCCCGATTTGGAGAGCAAGGTGGTCAAAAACTTGTTCTTTGCGGGGCAGATCAACGGCAGTAGCGGTTACGAAGAAGCCGCCGCTCAAGGCTTGATAGCGGGTATAAATTCGTATAGAAAAATGGACGGAAAGTCCCCTTTGATATTATCTCGTTCGCAAGCGTATATCGGTGTTTTGATAGACGACTTGGTAACTCGCGGGACTAACGAGCCTTACCGTATGATGACTTCGAGAGCCGAATATCGCTTGACCCTTCGCCAAGACAACGCGGATAGGCGTTTGACCGAGATAGGTAGGGAATACGGCTCGGTAGACGATAAAAGGTATCAAGCGTATTTGGAAAAACAACGCCGTTGGAAGCAAGTTGCCGACCTTTTAGAGAATTTGACCGTTAGCAAAGAGTACGCTTCACCTATCGTGGAAAGGGGCGGAGAAGCGCCGATGACCCGCGGGATAAAGGCGTCCGAACTTATCAAACACAACGGGGTTACTTATAGAGATCTGTTAGGCGTCCCCGAGCTTGCCGACGTTGACGAAGACGTTTTAAGAGAAGTAGCCATAGAGTATAAATATCAAGGTTATCTCAAAAAGGAAAAGGCGGCTATAAAGGACGCCGAAAGTATGGAAAATCGGTTGTTACCGCCCGAAATAGACTATAACGCCGTGTCCAATTTGCGTATAGAAGCAAGACAAAAATTGACTGCGATACGCCCCCGCACGCTTGGACAAGCGTCGAGAATAAGCGGTGTAAGCCCCGCGGATATAAACGCACTTATCGTGTATTTGTTAAAGAATAAACTATGACGTTAAACGAGATACTTGCCCCATTTGACGTGGTATTGTCAGATGAACAACTTAATAAATTCGAGTCGCTATATTTAAGACTAGTAGAATGGAATCAAAAGATAAATTTGACGTCTATTATAGAGCGGGACGACGTTTTTATAAAGCACTTTGCGGATAGTCTTATCCCCCTTAAATATTTTAAAGGCAAAGTTTTGGACGTTGGCGCGGGTGCGGGTTTTCCGTCCCTTCCCCTTGCTATCGCGGATCCGACGTTATCTATTACTATGATAGATAGCGTTGACAAAAAGGTAAAATATTTAAACGATACGGCCGACCAACTCGGTTTGAGTGCAAAAGCCTTGCACGTTAGAGCCGAAGACTTCGGAAGGACGGAAGGAAGGGAGAGTTTCGACAGAGTTACCGCTCGTGCCGTTGCGTCTTCGGCAACGCTTGCCGAGTATTTGCTTCCCCTTTGTAAGGTGGGCGGAAAAGTCGTCTTGTACAAGTCGGGCGACGTTTTGGAAGAACTTAACGAAAGTAAAAGAGCGATAGAGGAGTGCGGCGGTAAAATCGAAAAAGTGGAAACTTATGAGTTTTGCTCTCTTTCACGCTCGGTGATAATAATAGATAAGGTGTCAAAAACCCCTAAAAAATATCCAAGGTCGGGTAATAAACCCCGCCTTCAACCCATAAAATAGGAGATCGTTATGCTGGAATTAGAAGAATTGATCGTAAAATGTAAAGAATTGAAAGTCGCTTTGGAAGATATAGGAAGCGCTTTAAAACTTGACGAATTGTCGGCTAAACTTGCCGAACTTGAAGAAAAACAACACGCCGAAGACTTTTGGAACGATATGAAGTCCGCGCAACAGATCTCTCAACAAGCAAAAAAGGTCGCAAACAAAATAAACGACTACAATAAATTGTTGGAAGAAGTCGACGGTTGCTTGGAACTTTGTTCTATCGCCAACGAATTGGAAGAAGACGGCGAGTACGAAGGGCTTAAGAAAAATTACGACGAATTGGTCGAAAGAGTGGACGCAATGAGATTAAAAACCTATTTGAACGGGGAATACGACGCTTGCGACGCTATTTTGACATTGCACGCGGGTGCGGGCGGTACCGAAGCGCAAGACTGGACCAATATGCTTTATCGTATGTACACTCGCTACGCCGAAAAGAAAGGTTACGGCATTAAGACCATAGACCTATTACCCGGCGAAGAAGCGGGCATAAAAACGGTTACGTTCGAGTTATCGGGCGATTACGTTTACGGATATATGAAAGCCGAAAAGGGCGTGCATAGGTTGGTAAGAATATCCCCCTTTGACGCCAATAGCCGTAGACACACGTCTTTTGCTTCCTTGGAAGTTATGCCCGTTATCGAAGACGACGGCGAAATAGAGATAAGACCCGAAGACCTTAAAATAGATACCTATCGTTCATCGGGTGCGGGCGGACAACACGTCAACCGTACCGACTCGGCGGTAAGGATCACCCACTTGCCGACGGGTATAATCACTCAATGCCAAAACGAAAGATCCCAAGTGCAAAATAGGGAAGTGGCAATGACTATGTTGAGAGCGAAACTCGCCGAAAAGAAGGAAAGGGAAAATTTAGAAAGAGCAAACGAGATAAAAGGCGAGATAAAAAAGATAGAGTGGGGCAGTCAAATACGTTCTTACGTATTTTGTCCTTATACTTTGGTCAAAGATCACCGCACGGGCTACGAAACGGGTAACGTTACCGCGGTCATGGACGGCGATCTCGACGGTTTTATCAACGAGTATTTAAAGAAATCCATTTAAAATGAACGGCTTTGAAAATAAAGAAAATTTGACCATACTCGCAATAGAAAGTTCGTGCGACGAGACCGCTTGCGCAATTCTCAAAGACGGCGTTATTTTGGGCGAGTGCATAAGCACTCAAATAGCGTTGCATAGAGAATACGGCGGAGTCGTACCCGAGATAGCGTCGAGAAATCACGTCTTGGACGTCGGAAGAGTAGTAGATAAAGCGGTTAAAGACAGCGGTATAAACTTGTCCGACGTGGACGTTATAGCGGTTACTAAAGGGGCGGGACTTTTAGGCTCGCTTTTGGTCGGCGTATCCTATGCAAAAGGGCTTGCTTATTCGCTCGGCAAACCCCTTATCGGGGTAAATCATATAAGGGGACACGTCGCCGCCAATTATTTGGCGCATCCCGACCTTCCGTTGCCTTACGTAGGGCTTATCGTTAGCGGGGGTCATACGGCGTTAGCGGTGGTCGAAAGTAAAACCAAATTTCATATAGTCGGCTCTACGGCGGACGACGCGGCGGGCGAAGCCTTCGACAAGGTCGCAAGAGTTTTGGGTTTGCCATACCCCGGGGGACCCGAGATAGAAAAACTTGCGGCAAGCGGTTCACCGTCCGTCCCTATGCCCAAAGTCAAAATGAAAAACCCTTACGATTTTTCGTATAGCGGATTAAAAACGGCGGTCATCAATTACGTACATAACGCCGAGCAAAAAGGGGAAGTTATAAACAAAGCGGACGTCGCTTGTTCCTTCCAAAACGCGGCGGTCGATATGCTCGTGGATAACGCGATAGCCTTGGCTAACGAAAGGGGTATCAAGGCTATAGCGGTCGCGGGCGGAGTTGCCGCAAACGGAAAACTTAGAGAAGTTATGCAAGAAAAGGCTTCCCGTAACTCTATACAAAGTTATTTTCCGCCCAAAAAACTATGCACGGACAACGCTCAAATGATAGCGTCCGAAGCCTACGTTCAGTTAAGAGCGGGCGCCGAGTTATCCCCTTATACTTTAGACGCAAAAGCAACTTTGCCGTTTGAATAAACGCTTTTGATTTAGCGATAATTTAAAAATTTTCTTGTCGCGTTACAAAATTTAAAAATTAAGGTCAATACCCTTACTTTTCAAAGAAGCGGTATTGACTTTTTATATATAAAAATGATAAAATTATAATTATTTTTATTATATATCGTATTCGTTACGAGAAGGAGTTTTATGAGAAAGCGTAATTTGGTTTCTTTGATCGCTTGCGTATTGTGCGTTGCGGTTTTGGTCGGCGCCGTCTCCGTTTTTTCGGGGCTTAACTTCAAAACTGCCACTGCCGAATCTCAACAATTTAAAGTTAGCGTCGGACACGTTAGCGATATACATATTTTGACCGAAGCGGATTCTAACGAAGCGTCGGCAAAGTACAACGCTAAAAACGCTACCGAAGCAAAATATTTGGCGGAAAGCACTTCGAGTTTAAGACAAACTTTCTATCAAATGTTGGGCGATCCCGAGCATCCCAAAGCGGACGCGCCTTTGTACGTTTTGGCGTCGGGCGACCTTACTTTAAACGGGGAATATTCGGGACACTTGTATTTGAGAGATTTCTTTACCGAGATAACCCAAATGATGCGTTCTCGCGCTTCTATCCAAGGCTTCGAGCAATATAAAAACTTCCAAATATTGGTAGTTCCCGGCAACCACGACTTATATAATCCCAACGCGGCGACCTATACTCCCACTCAAGAAGAATTGGACGCTTGCCAAACTTACGAAGAAAAGGTCGAGTTGATGAGTAACTACAAATCGTTTGCTCGCACCACTTCTTCAACCGAGTTTATGGATATTTACAAAGATTTCGGTTACGGCGGCGACAATATGGCGGACGATATCGAGATAGAGTTTTTCTATCAAACCGACTATTGGTACGACGACGTTTTGGATTATTCTTACGGGGAATGCGAGTCTTTTGACGACGAACCCCGTTTGGCTCTCGGTTATCCCACGTCTGCCGAGTACGCCGAGTTTAAGCGTTTAGGAAAAGCGTATCCCGTATATAATCGTGCGGTAAGGCACGGCGCTTGTTCGTATATTGCGCGTACCCCCGACGTTACTTTCGTTTGTGTCGACGGTAACTCTCGCGACTACATCGGCGATAAGTCAAACGTAGGTTCGGCAAGCAACTCGCTCGTTACCGATTGGAAAGAGTCCACGGGCGGTGAAATTTCGGATATGCAATTCCGCTGGATAGAAAGTTCGTTAAAAGCCGACGTTGCGAGCGATAAATTGATAATCTCTCAACTTCACCAAAACGTAATTCCGCACTTCGAGATGGAAGACCAAGTTTTATCTCTTTTCACGTTTGACGACTACAGACGCGCCATCAACGCTTTAGCGGACGCAGGTATTAAGTATTGCTTTACCGGACACATGCACGCTTCGGATATAGCCAAAGCCATTTCTCAAAACGGCAACGTTATTTACGATTTCGAGACTGGTTCGCCTATTGCTTACGGCAGTTCTTCGAGAATTACCGAGTTCGTTACGTCGGGTAGCGGCGACGATTACGTAGAAGACGTAACCAGCAAGGTTTTAAATCTCGACAAGATATTGGATTACGGTTATTCGGCAATAGACGAAGACGGCAAGTTATATATCAAAAAAGCCCAAACCGAATTTTCTCATTACGACTATTTTAAAAATAAACTTTATAATATGATACCCGTTATGGCAAAAAGTTTTGTCAACGACGATCTGTTTAGCGGTTTGATGGATAAAGTTTCCGATAAACTTTCGTCTTTCCCCTTCCTTGCCGACTTTGCAAAAGAAGCGTTGACGGGTATCGACCAAATGGATTTCTATCCCTTTGATACCGACGCAAACAACCTTCCCAAACTCGGTACCCAAGTTAAAAAGGGTTACGGTATAATCGATTTCGTAGACGACTTGGTCGATTGGCTCGTATCTTACGATTTTTCTAACGGCAAAGTCGAAGGCGGGTATACCGTAGGTCAAATCCTTATGGATGCTTACGCCGTTCACCTTGCGGGTACTAATCCCGCCACGATAGAAGGCAACGAAGGACTAAAGATATTTATGGGCAAATTGCAAGACGGTTCGTTCGTGGATAATCTCGTCAAATACGTTTGCGAATTGTTACTTCCTCAAGTCGACCTTATTTTGAACGCACCCGTGCGTTTCAATAAAGATTCCGCAACTTTGGAAGCGGGCATAGGTTTTGATTTCAGTGCTTCTTTGAGTGCTAAATACGATATAATCAACGGCACTATACAAAACATAATCAAAAATTATGCGTTCGAGTACGATTACGACGACCCCGAAGAAGGCATCGTTACCACCTATTTCTATAACGTACAAACGGGTTATTCTTCTTTGAAATTGATGCTCGACGGTATTTTGCACAACGCCGACGATATATTGGGTATGCTCGACCAAAAACCTTTAAAGAGCATAGTCGAGCCTTTCGGCATCCAAACTTATATCGACAAGTATTATAGCAAAGTAAAGAGTTATGCCAACAAGTATTTCGAGTCCGAAAACCTTTACGAGTTTGCAATGGATAAGTTGGTAAATAAATACGTTACCGACGCTTTCTGCAAAAACTTGGGAGACTATGCGTATAGAATTTTGATGAGTTTGGCAACCGACGACACTTACGACGGTTTGACCCTTCAAAACGACCAAATCGTTAGCGAAAGCGTAAAACTCACTTATACTCTAGACGGAAAAGTTCTCTTTGGCGGACATAGTTACGCAAAAGAAAACGTCTCGGTTACCCCTTCGGTAGATAACGGCTTATTGCCCGCCAATATCTCTATAGCGGACGTCGTTAAAGACGGCGTTTTGTCCCCCACGTCCAAGAGCATTTCTTGGCGTACAAGAATAAACGTCGACCTTTTCTCTAAAAACGAAAACGGAGATTACGTTTATAGCGTTCCCGCTTCGTATATCGTTTACGCAACGTCTCAAGAAGCGCTAAAAGACGCCGAACGTATTAAAGCCGACGGCGTAAATAAAGATCTCGTTTATCCTACCATCGATCTCGGTATTTTGTTCTTTAATATGAGTTATCTATACGAGACGTATAACGTTTACGAGATAACGCTCGAAGGACTTAAAGAAGATACTTTGTACTACTACTCGGTAGGTAACGACTACGGTTGGAGCGAAGTCAATACCTTTAAAACGGTAAAAACTTCAGCGGCAAACGGCTACACCGTTTTGGGTATCACGGATATACAAGGTTCGGTAGAGAAGAACTACGTCGAATCTATGCCCAATATGCAAGTGGCTTTGGATACCGTTCCGTCCCCCGACTTTATCATTTCGGCGGGCGACAACGTCGATAACGGTAAAAATATCTCTCAATGGGGTTGGTTGCTCAACGATCAAAGAAAGGTTTGGGCAAACAATTCCTTCGTAGGAGCACTCGGTAACCACGAAGACGGATACCGCGAGTTGTCGGATAACTTCTTGTTGCCTAATCAGTCTACGGGTATGGAATATTATTCCTTCTTCTACGTCAATACCAAATATATAGTTTTGGATACCAACGATTTAGAAAACAATACGTTGTCTTCAACCCAATACGATTGGCTCGTTTCCGAACTTACTTCGGCTAATGCGGACGAAAACGTCAAGTGGATAGTAGTAGTTATGCACAAAGGTTTATATACCGCGGGTAGCCACGCTTTCGACGATGACGTTATCGCTTTAAGAAAACAACTTACCCAAGTATTTGCGACTTATAACGTAGATTTGGTATTGCAAGGACACGACCACACCTATACCGTATCTAAATATTTGGATAAAGACGCTAAGTCCGTCGAAAACGAGATAGACGCTCGCGGTGCGGTTATCGAGTCGCAAGGCGTACTTTACGTCAATATGGGTACGATGGGAGATAAATTCTACGACTATCTATATAGCGACGCTATAAAAGACGTATTCGTACAAAGAAGTTCGGCACCCCAAGAATTGAAGTCGTATCTAAAAAACGGCAAGTTGGAATTGACCGAGACCCCCGTGTTCATCTCTTTAAACGTTACGGATAACGATTTACGCTTTACGTCTTACGGAGTTGTAAACGGCAAAGCGGTAACTATTGATCAAATTGTCTTATCTCACACGGCGGACTATACTAAACCCCAAAGCGGTTTGTCGGCGGGCGCTATCGCCGGTATCGTAGTAGGTTCTGTCGTCGGCGCCGGTTTGATAGCCGCTTGCGTTATCATCCTTATCCGCAAGAAAAGAGCCGTCTAAAAAGCCAAATTTATAAATTACTTGTATAGATTTGAGTAAATAATAGATATACCTAAATAGCAATATATAATCACTGTAAATAAAAACGCGAGATACGTAATTATGTATCTCGTTTTTTTTATTCTAACAATATTCGTACCGTCTCGACCACCATTATTTAATACTAAAATGAATTGACGGCGATACCGTCATGATTTGGCTTTGCCTCTATTTCTCGCTACGCTTCCGTGAATTGAATTGCAACCGCAATGCGCCGTCAAGCGCAATTCATGTCGCAAGACAATTCATGACCGATAGGTCAATTCACGCAACCATTAGGTTGCAATTCATTGTTAATTATTGGATATAGATGTTTCGACTACGCTCAACGACTCATAAGTATCTCTTAAGACTTGTCTTAACGCAAGCGTAAAGACCGCGTTTTTTAGAGAACTTATTCGTCTCCTCCAAAACGCAAGCGTTTTGTCGGGTTTTTAATATGGATAACTTTAATACGTGCAACAATTATAATTATAGCCATTGCTAACGCAATTCTTTCCTATCGGAAAGTGTATCCTAACGGATACGGCTATAATTCACCGCACTGCCGACTCATAAGTGTCTCTTTTAACTTGTCCCAACACAAAGTGTTTGGACTGCGTTTTTTAGAGACCTTATTCGTCTTCTCCAAAACGCAAAAGCGTTTTGTCGAGTATATAATAAAATATACAAGTGCATTTTCGCTTTCGTTTGTGCTTCATTCTGAGCAAGCGAAGCGCCGTCGAAGAATCTATATCTTAATTAATTATTGCTTTTTGCTAACGCAAGTTTTTTCTGTCGAAAAAAGTATTTTTATCTTATCGTCGCAGACGTAGTCCACGACTTATAGTCGTGTCCAAACGAGCGAAGCGGGGTTGCACCCTTTCGACCGTTTACGGGCGAAGGAAAGGGGGATTGTCTGCGCACAAAGAAGGCAATCTTTGATTGACTACGACTGCGGAGAGGGGGTTTTTAGGACTTTTATAAGGCAGAGAAGAATTGCGTTATCAAGGGTTATGATTATAAGGATATAGATGTTTCGACTGCGCTCAACATGACGATAAATCATTTTATTGTTGTTTTATTATCGTCAATTATTTGAATTAGATGTTTCGACTACACTCAATATGCCTAATAATTAAGCTCAACTAATTCTCGCTGCCCTTTGTCCCTTTTTTTTGTTACGCTTTTTCTATCTTTATAAAAGAAAAATGACGTTCGCACGCCATCTTTCAATAAACCGTAAGGTTTGTGGGATATTATAAATAAGAGATTTTGCTTTGCTTTAATTACACTTATAGTATAATCTTAATTTGTGAAAATTTGATGATAACTTTAAGTAATTTTCGGTCGACTTTGGTGAGCAATAAGAGCAAATATCAAAATCCTTTCAAAATAGTATTTTTTTGTTACTAAAAACTCGTTTTTGATCCAAATAATTTTTTTCGTTTTTTCTTTCATTGATTGACATGGGGTTGGTCAAAATGCTATATTGAATTTAATGGCGCTTGAGCGGAAACAAGTAGGCTTTGTATGCCTTTAAAGAGAGACGTCGGTCGCTGCGAGACGTTGAGGGTACTTAGTACGAATACATTCCGTTAGCCGCGTACGGAAAGGCAACGAGTATGCTACGCCGGGGATTGCCCGTTACAGCAATAAAGCGTTTACGCTTGTCGAGGTTCGGATAGTGATGTTCGGACGAAAAGAGGTGGTACCACGGATAATTATTCGTCCTCTTTCGCAATTTTTTTTGCGAGAGAGGATTTTTGTTTATAAGACCTTATAATCAAAGGAGATTTATTATGGGTATATTGTCTTCGACCCCGTCAACGGGCGGTATAATTTTGATGGTAGCGATGATCGCGATATTTTTCGGCGTTATGGTTTACGTCGGTATTTATTGCAGACGCAAAGCAAAAGACGTTAGCGGATTCGTTTTGGGCGGTAGAAACGTCGGACCTTGGCTTACCGCGTTTACTTACGGCACGTCATATTTCAGCGCGGTCATTTTTATCGGATACGCGGGACAATTCGGTTATCTCTTCGGTGTCGCAAGTACTTGGATAGGTATAGGTAACGCCGTGATAGGTTCTTTGTTGGCTTGGGTCGTATTGGGTAGACGTACAAGGGTTATGACTCAATTTTTAGATACTAAAACGATGCCCGAGTATTTTGGACAAAGATTTTCTTCCCCCGCTTTAAAGATAGCGGCGTCAGTCATAGTATTTATTTTCTTGATACCTTACACGGCGTCTCTTTTTAACGGCTTATCAAGGCTTTTTACCGTCGCTTTCGGGTTTACCAACGAGAATCTCGCATACGTTATAATCGTTTGTATAATGGCGATTTTGACGGGCGTTTACGTCTTGGCGGGCGGATACATGGCTACGGCAATAAATGACTTTATACAAGGCATAATAATGCTTATAGGTATAGTTGCTGTAATTGCTGCGGTGCTTAGTGCAAACGGCGGTTTGACGGGCTCTATGCAAGCGTTGGCGGAAAGCGCGGGTTGGCAATATAGTTCATTTTTCGGTGCGATGCCTATCTTTTTGGGCTTCGTTATTATCCTTACGTCGTTGGGTACTTGGGGCTTGCCTCAAATGGTAAATAAGTTCTATGCGATAAAGAGCGAAAACGATATTCGCAAAGGTACGATAATATCCACCGTATTTGCTATCATAGTTGCGGGCGGTTGCTATTTCTTGGGCGGTTTCGGTAGACTCTTCGTTGGCGCTACCACCGATTTTGACTCTATAATACCTACTATGTTAGATAAAGCGGTACATAGCGATCTTTTGATGGGTTTGGTAGTTATATTGGTTTTAAGCGCTTCTATGTCCACGTTGTCAAGTTTGGTTTTGACTTCTTCAAGCACTTTGACTTTGGATTTGATAAAAGGGCATATAGTTCCCGCCGAAAAAATGACCGAGAAAAAGCAAATGATAATAATGCGTATATTCTTGGCGTGTTTTATCGTCATCAGCGCTACTATCGCAATTATTCAAAAGATATTCAATTTTAGCGAGATAGCGTCGTTAATGGGTATTTCGTGGGGCGCTTTGGCGGGTGCTTTTTTAGCTCCGTTCTTATACGGCTTATACAGTAAAAAGATTTCAAAGAGTTCGGTTTGGACGTCTTTCGTCGTCGGAGTCGGCATTATGATATTCTCGCTAATCTACAAATTAAGCGGTTGGTCGTTTATGAAAGTTACGTTTTCTTCGGGAGAAACTTTAGATTTTGCAAATGCTGTCGTAATGGGCGCAATATCTATGGTAACGGGCTTGATTATCGTTCCTTTGGTAAGTCTTTGCACGTATAGAGCCGAAGTTAAAAAGGGCGTATTGGATCCTAATGAAGTCGCAAGAATATTTACGTGCTTTGACGGCAAAGTAACGGTAAGCCGTAGAGAATCGTTGGGCGACTCTGATACTTTGTCGGATAACCTTCAACAAGACGCTGATAGCGTTCAAGTCGGCGAAATAGAAAACGCAACTATAGAAAAAGGTACGGAAGAAGAAAAATAACCAAAAAAACTAAAAAAATATAAAATAATACAAACGTTTTTCGCTTTTACCGCTTATAATTATAGGTGAAGCGAAAAACGCCAAAATGAAAAGCATTATTAACCGTTTTTAAGCGAACGCCGTCATTTAAAAATAATTTTAAAAAAACCTTTAAAAAACGTTTGACAAATTCAAGTTAAAAGGTTAAACTGTCTAAGTATTATCGCGGGGTGGAGTAGTGGCTAGCTCGTCGGGCTCATAACCCGGAGATCGTAGGTTCGAATCCTACCCCCGCCACCATCAATGGCGGCGTAGCTTAGTTGGCTAGAGCGGCCGGTTCATACCCGGCAGGTCGGCGGTTCGAGTCCACCCGCCGCTACCAACACGGCCCCATGGTCAAGCGGTTAAGACATCGCCCTTTCAAGGCGGTATCGCGAGTTCGATTCTCGCTGGGGTCACCAAAACGGGAGCATAGCTCAGCTGGGAGAGCATCTGCCTTACAAGCAGAGGGTCATAGGTTCGAGCCCTATTGTTCCCACCAAAAAATGCTTGGCAATTATGCCAAGCATTTTTTATGTATTTTGCGACCAATGCGAGCAAAATACACATCATGCACGCCGTCGGCGTGTACATCATGCCACCGCTTGCGGTGGTACAAAAAACCGTGTTCGCAAAACATGATGAGTCGGAAAAACCCCCTCTCCGCAGTCGTAGTCAATCTAAGATTGCCTACTTTGTGCGCAGACAATCCCCCTTTCCTCCGCCCGTAAACGGTCGAAAGGGTGCAAACGCTTACGCTTTTAAGGCGAAACTGTTCACACTTCTTTTTAATGATAGTCCCAAATTGTCTCATATATCGTCGAAGACATAGTCCACGACCGTGGTCGTGTCGAAACGAGCAAAGCGGGGTTGCACCCTTGTCGCAAAGCGACGAGAAAGGGGGCTTGATTGCCACCAAAGGACGACAAAATGTCGTCCGACGTGGGAATGGGGGTTTTTAAAGCGGATAAAGACCCTTCGACAATGCTCAGGGTGACAAAAGATGATTTCGTACTTGCTTTATCGTCATGTTGAGCGTAGGCAAAGCCGAAGTCGAAACATCTAATTAAAAACGGCTGATACAAGCGCCGTATCAGCCGTCGAATGGGTGTTAAAGACAGAATATTGCGTATAGAGGGATTGATTTTATACCGTTTTCAAAACCGAAGTTTTTGGTCGAAAGTCGAATGCTGTACTTGGGTGAGTATTTATCAACAAAAACTTTGAGACTTCTTGATCTTACGTTATCTGCCGATTTGACTTCAAGCGGTACTACGTCATCGCCTAAACGTAGGATAAAATCTATTTCAGCTTTGCCGTCCGACTCCCAATAATGTAGTTTTTGTTTGAGAGTAACGAGTTGTTCTGCAACATAGTTTTCGGCAAGTAAACCTCTTGCTCGATCGGATAGATTGCTGTTTACGATGACGTCTTGTGGCAAAATGCCGGATTTTAGACACAACAAGCCAACGTCTGAATAATAGATTTTGAAACTGTCAATTTGTTCGTAGAGTTCAAGCGGAATTTTAGACTCTGTGGTCTTGATGTTTTCAAGTACGACGCTCGCATTTTTTAACCATTGAAGCGAAAGTTCATAATCTTTGGCACGAGCATTGCTCTTGATAACCGCATATTGAAACTTTGTATTTTCTTTCGCAAGTTGAGAAGGAAGAGTATTAAAAATAGCAATACTTCTAACTGTTTCACTTGGATTTGCGTACTTTGCCATATCTGCGATGTAAGCTTCCGAAATATCCGCTTGTACGGCACGAACAGCGTCGAGATTTTGCGTTTCGATATAAGTTTTAACCGCCGCAGGGTATCCACCTACTACAAGATATTTATGATAAAGGTCAAGGGCAAGATTATGATATACTGTTGGGAGCGGAGAAAAAGAAGTATAACTTTCTTTGATTTTCTCAATCAGTACTTCATTGCCGGTAGCAAGTAAAAACTCTTCAAAAGAGAGTGGATACATTGTCATGATGTTTACTTTGCCAACGGGGAAAGAAAAATTTCCTCTGTTGATAGCTAAACCGAGCAGACTGCCTGCCGCGACGATATGGTATTCGGGTGCTTCTTCGCAAAAGTATTTGAGTGAAGTCAGTGCTTTTTCACATGCTTGTATTTCGTCAAAGATAATGAGCGTTTTTTCGGGGAGAATAGATTGTCTCGAATGTGCGGAAAGTTCTTCGATGATTCGACTTGGATTTAAGTCGGGTTCAAAGATTTTATGCAATGTGGTAGTATTTCCCTCAAAATGCAAATAGACCACGTTGTCATAATATTTCTTACCGAATTCTTCTAAAAGGACGTACGTTTTACCGACTTGTCGGGCACCTTTCAATAAAAGCGGTTGGCGATGCGGAGAAGATTTCCATTTGATAAGGTTATCCAAAATCAATCTTTTCATAAAAGTCGCTCCTTTTTATATGTTTCGATAGTATTATATCCCCAAAAAAGATAAAAGTCAATGATAATGCATAAATACGTTCTAAAAAGTGCGGTGGTAATACACAAATTTGAACATAAAACGACAAAGTATACGTTTATAGTATTAAGAAGACAGTAAAGATTATAACTACGTAGCGATAAAAAAATAATGAAAAACAAAGAGATGTCGTTTAAATTGGACTCTCATCGCATTATTTAGAAAAAACACCCAAGGCGATTCGTCTTGGGTGTTTTTTATGTTTTATATTTTTAAAATATCAAATCACTCTTTGAGTGCGGTTTCGATAGCGGCGTAACGCTCGCCGTTAAGAACGTTTGTCAAGGCTTTATACGCGTCGAGTTCGTTAGATAAAACCATATTGAGAGCGGCAGGACTAAATCCGCTTACGAGCGCAACGCCAAGTTCGTTTTCTTTGACGGGGATCGTATTCGTTCTACTTGATAAGTTCCAAAACACAAGACGGGGTAATCTGTATCCTCTCATAGCATATCTATAACCGATAATTGTAAATAATCTTTTAAATTCATTTTCTTCATCCAAGTCTTCGGTGATAGCAGCGTCAAATTCCATATCCGACAAAATAAGGACGTTTTTAGGTAGCTCATTTTGTTTCATTTTGCCTTTGACAGCCGTGTCCAAAATTAATTCAAATACTTTTTGAATATTAGTATTCGCTACTTCGTTGTGACTAAAAGCGATCTCTAACTTTTCTCTTAAATTGTTTCCTTTGGAAAGATCGACAAGTTGCGGTTTCTCGCTGAAAGTTATATATTTGTCTTTAAATTCGCCTTCGCATCTTTCGGCAAAATAAATTGCAAGCGCATTGGCGACGTCAATTGCTCGAACGTTAGATTTGCCGATACAGATACTCATACTTCCCGAGCCGTCGGCTACGCAAATGGTGCCGTTTTCACCGTTTACGTAATCGGGCAAGCCTTTCCACATACCCTCGAGTGCCGGGTCATAAGGGGCTAACAATTTATTCCAATAACCCGTTTTTGCGGTATAGCGACCTACGATATCGTGCGGGAACAAAACGCCCGAGTTGATTTTTGTTTCGCCTTTTTCCAAAGCGTTTAAAAAGGCTTTGCGACGATCTACGTCGTTGCGTAAAAATGCGGAATTATAAATAAGATTTGCACGAGAAGGAACTTCTTCATAATTTATCGTATCCCACCTTTTTGCACTCATTTTGACTTCTACGACGTTGGAATAGTTACGCAATGCGGAAAGAGTCTTGCGATAAGAAGCCGTGGTGTAATTTAGATTTTTGACGATAATATTAGCGGTTGCCCTATTTTGATCGGAAGACGCGTTGACTGAAGGTAACCATTTTGCAAGAAGAGAAACGTTTTCCCCTTTGTTCATTTTCTCAACGTCGGCGGAAAGTTGATCGGCAATTAACGATAAAACGTCGTCTTTGAGTTCGCCGTCTAAAAGACAGAATAAATTATCCCATCTCGTATATTCCGCAACGAGATGGAGTAGTTTCTTTGCTTGGTCGGGGTGATTGTCCGCCAAATATTTTAGGCAAATGCGGAACAAACGTCTTTCACCTAATCCCCCGCGCACGTCGCCGACAAAAAACAACCACTTCGTTGCAAGAAGTCTATCTTCAAAATACGCCTTAACAAACAAATTACAGATCTCGGCGTCGCTTTTGTTTCGCAACGACGAAACGGCAAAATTAAGATCGAGCAAAGCGCTACCCGTCGTGCTATATCCTACGGCGCCGTTTTCGGTAACCGAAATATTATACTCTTTATCAAGAGTTGCTTGTAATTCTCTCAAAAAACTCATAGCGCACCCCCAAAATAATAATAAAACGTGCAAGTTACACTTATATATAGTAGGTGGTTTTTATAAGATAATCAATAATTAAATAAAAATTTTTTTAAAAATGTTTAAAAATAAAAACAAGTAACTATTTCTTTGAGTAAAGACAAATTAAAACGACGATTCGTTCAAAATCGACCCGACACAAAAATTATTATACGTTTTTAAGAAAACGACCTATTTAATATATATGCGATATAAAACGACGATTAGTCCAAGATCGACCCAACACAAAAAAAAATTATACGTTTTAAAAAAAACGACCTATTTAATATATGTGCGATCGAGAGTCTCGTTTTAAACCGAAAAACGGTTTAACTCGGTCGAATGATCGCAAAACGGAAATACGTAAACATAAACTATATAAATAATATAAACGTATTGCTTAATTGATTAAAATGTAGTACAATGAAAAAAATAGGCAAGCACGTTGGTCCGAAACCAACACCTTTGCTTGCCTATTCGTCGGGATAATCCCAACGCTATTATTATATGATATTAACCATTGTTTGTCAATGGGTTAGTACAAGATATATCCGAATCATTAACTACGCGGGGGCGTAGCTCAGTTGGTAGAGCACGTTTAGGCGTAGCTCATATAGAGCTCGTCTTATTTAAAGGGGTTTGACAAAATCCCTAACAGCAATTTTTTATTCAGTGTATGAAAAACCCGTTGTCACAGGTTCAAATCCTGTCGCCCCCACAAAAATCTCTCGTCAAGTGTGGCGAGAGATTTTTTGTGTATTAAGAAAGTGTTACAAACCTAATATACGCCGTATACCCAAAACGCGGGTGATTTAGCCTTGTTGCGGTGATACGAAATATCTTATAGATTTTAGGAAAACTTGGCTTTTTTATCGTTTATATTGCAATCCAAATTCGTTTTAGTTATACTTATTTTAAGTGATACTTTGATAATGAGAGAGAAAATAGAGTTATGCCGTCATCACAAAGTTATTTAGAATACGTTTTAGATCAATTATCCGACTTAAAAGTAACCTATCGCAAAATGATGGGCGAATATATTTTGTATTATAACGGAAAGATAGTCGGCGGTATATATGACGATAGGTTGTTGATCAAACCCACCCCGTCCGCACTCTCTTTAGTGCCTACCGCTCCGCTTTCTCTTCCTTACCAAAACGCAAAGCCCATGCTTTTGGTCTCGGATATCGACGACTCGGCTTTTCTTAAAACTCTTATCCAAAACGTCTTTCCCGATTAAGCATTTCATTAATTTCGTTTTCTTCTATAAAACGTCGTACCGAATACGATATGCGTTTTTACATATCTAATTAAAAGGATAACTAATAAGCTTTTTAAAGTACGCAAAATTCTCAAATGCACTAAATCCGTAAAATGCGGATATTTTTGTAAGGCGTTGACTTTGGGAAGGGGAGATATTATAATTATGGTATGGAATTTTATTACTTTGATCTTGCCATATCTTGCGTTGCGGGGCTCTTTACCATTTTCGGCGTGTTGAGTTTGCTCTTTTTTTCGCATTTAAATAAGAAAGAAAAGGTCAATAAGAGCGTTATTTTATCTTTATATTTAGTGATTTTGTTGTTAGGCTTGCTCACTCGGTATTATTTTGCTCGTTTGACAAAATATCGGGTAACGTTTTATTTGTCAAACGCGATGATAGTAGCAAGCGTTTGGTTGATTTTTATGCTTATTTTGGGCGTTTTCGATATTTCGGGAATACAAGATAAGCCGAGAAAAATCAGTTTTATTATCCTTCTTTCGTTGAGTGTGGCGGAGAGCGTTTTGGCAGTGGTCAACTGTTTTATTCCTTTTATGTTTACGGTAGGGGAAATCGGCTTGCAAATTTTAAGCGGTATGATCGCACTCTACGTAATTGACGGTTTGCTGTTTTTAGGCGGGCTTACTTTAATTATCATAAAAGGCAAATCAATGTTAAAGCAAGATATAGTTAGTTACGCTTGCTTGTTCGTGTTTTATGCATTAAGCGTCGTTTTGGACAGTTTATTGCAAAACGTAAACTTCTATGCGATATTCGGCATTTTGGGGATATTTATAGTGCTTGCTATGGAACGCTATAAGTTAGAAACTCGTCTTAATAAAGAAAGGGCGGAAACCGAGCGTTTGCGTAGGGACGTATCGAGATCCCAAGTCCAAATACTTCAAAGCCAAGTTTCGCCGCATTTTATTTATAACGCTTTGACGGCTATACAAGCGTTGCCTAACAATCCTACGCTTACTAAAAAAGCGATAGGGGACTTTGCAAAATATCTAAGGCAAACTTTGACGACAAATAGCGAAAACGAATTGATACCTTTTGAGAAGGAACTCGAAAACGTTCAAGCGTACTTGCGCGTGGAAAAGATACGTTTCGGTAGCGAACTCAATATCGTTTACGATATACAAGAAAAAAATTTCGAGATCCCCGCGTTGTGCGTGCAAATACTTGCCGAAAACGCAGTCAAACACGGCGTATCCGTAAAAAGAGGCGGGGGCACCGTAGTTATTTCCACCAAACGTCAAGAGAATAATATCATAATTACGATATCCGACGACGGAGTAGGTTTCGACCCCGTAAAAACTCTCGATCCCACTCACGTCGGTATCAATAACGTAAAAAACAGAATAGCGTCTTTGTGTAGTGGTTCCGTAAATATCGAAAGCGTTATAGGTAGTGGAACTACCGCTCAAATAACTATACCGTTTGTCGATAAAGACGACTGATTTTTTAGGTTCACGCTCGTTTTCAATTTACGCTATTAAAGTCGTAAACGTCGCTTATCGATATAGTCGGGTGAAAGATATTTATTTAAAATCTTTAGAACGAATCTTTATCGTCCGCGCACTTTCAAAAAAACGATTGTCATAGATTTGTAATAGTTTTTATGTTATCATTTTTATATAATTGTATAGGAGAAAGTTTGCGCAAATGGGTTTTTTAAGTGATTTTTATCATCAAATGATAAATAAACTCGGCATGGGTCAAGCACCTTTTTCTATGCGCGAACAAAATTTGGGACAGCAAGAGCAAAGAGAAGTCATCCGCGGAAAATTAGCGGAAGATATCGCCAAAATAGAACGCGCGCTTTTGATGAATCCGCAACAATACGCAACGGTTTCTTCCTCTAACGATTTTTTTGACGACGACCTTCCTTTTGACGAACTGGAATTTATAATAAAAAATAATTTATCTTCTAAGCAATATATTAAAAACGTAAAAGACTGCGTTTTGGATCTCGATAGTTTATCCGAGGGAAAAAGTGCGGAAGAAACGAAACGTTTGCATAAAGACGAACTTTCCCAAAAGGTTTTAAACCTTATCCATAAACAATCCGCACAAGTTATGTTGCTAAAATCCGTCGAGGAAAACGACCCCGTAACTTGGCTTGTAAAAGAACCCGCCTCGTTTGTCCAAGCGACCCTTTTAGAAGCGGACAGACAAGAAAATTCTTTTGACGAAATACAATTCGAAAAGGAATTGTCTTCATTGGGGTTCGACTATAAGGAGTATCTTAATCGCTCTTTGTCCGCCCCCTCGAAAAGCGCTATTCGCCAAGCGGACGAGGCGTTTAATAAATACGCTCTAAAACAAAAGAAACTTATAAACAGATGGACAAGAAACGCCGTAAAAGCAAAAGGCGAGTATAAAAACGAATGCGAATATCAAAAAATGCGCGCAGAAAAGGATCTCGCAAGAGGGGTAGACGCCAGAAAGAGCGCGCTTTTAGACGCATTTAGATCGGGTGAAATAGACGCTTATTATTATAATCAACGACTCGAACAACTTTCCGTAGAAGATTATTCGCATACGCCCGAATTGTTTGAAGCCGACGCATTAAAGAATAGAAGCGCGTATTTAAAAGCGCACGATCTTCAAGACCTGAAAAAAGACGAAGCGGACAATATAATTTCTTTAGCGAAAACCAAAGCCGAAAAAGATAAAAAACTCTTTTACGCCAAAAGTTTTTTAAAGAAGAAGAGTTTGGCGTCTAAAAAACGTTATTCCATCACCGAAATGAAAACCGAGAAAAAGATGATATATCGCGGTTATTCGGCGGGTATGGAAATGTATGAAGAAGTCATGGTGGAGACCGAAGGCGATCCCGTTCAAATAACGGTCGATATAGACGAAATTACGGGCGGAAAGACTATCGATTTTCCCAATAAAAATCCAAAACTTCAGATAGATCCTTTGCAAAGGAAGGTGGATAAAAAATGATCGTTTTGGCAGTAGATGACGAAGCGTTGGCACTGAGATCCTTGGTCGATACGATCAAGACGGTGCGTCCGGACGCCGAAATATATCCGTTTAGGGACCCATTAAAAGCGTTGGAACTTTTGGAAAGCGGTTTGACTCCCGACGTGATATTTAGCGACGTTAGGATGTTCGATATGACGGGCATACAGTTTGCGCACCGCGTCAAGGTCATATATCCCAAAGCAAATATAGTTTTCGTAACGGGATATAGCGAGTATATGATGGACGCGATACGTTTGCACGCAAGCGGGTATTTGCTAAAACCCGTTGACGAAAATAGGCTAAAAGAACAGTTTGACAACTTGCTATATCCTACTCAAAATACGAAAAAAGAGTGCAAGTTTTACGCTCAAACGTTTGGCAATTTCGAATTTTTTTGCGACAATATGCCCGTGCATTTTCCACGAGCCAAAGCAAAAGAATTGCTCGCTTATTTGATAGATAAAAAAGGCGCGGCTTGCACCAGATCCGAACTGTTGGTCAATTTGTTCGAAGAAAGCGGAACGGGTAGCGACAGCCAATATTTATCGCAAGTGTTTTCGGTCTTGATGAAAACTTTAAAAGAGATCGGAGGCGCGGACATTATCGTAAAATCACATAATTCGTACTCGGTCAATCCCGAAAAGTTCGGTTGCGATTATTACGATTACATAAACGGGGACGTAAAAGCCATTAACGCTTATCAAGGCGTATATATGGCTAATTACTCGGATTGGTCGGATTTTACGGGACCCAAAAAATACAGGACGTAACAGGAGAGGTTAAGATGAAAACTAAAAGCAGAATATTTCTCATAGCGGCGATTTTGCTTTTGACGACGCTGACTGCCGTCGGACTTTTTGCTTGTAAGGTGGACGACGTAAAGGAGATAACCGTAACACCCGACGATATTTCCGTAAGAATAGGAGAATTCGATTATAAGGATTACAAGGTTACCGCGACTTACGGCTCGGGCAAGACCGAAGAAGTGGCGCTCACCGAAGACATGATCGAGGCAAAAGACCGTTTGAACTTTTTCCTCGAAGGCGATCACGAAATAACGGTAACTTATCAAAATAAAACTACGACGATAAACGTAAACGTAAGAAGAAACGTGTTCGAAGGCGCTACTTTTGAAGATCTCGACGTCGTTTATACCGGAGATTTTTATACGGTGGAAGTCAAAAACGTTCCCGAAGGCACTACGGTCACTTATCCTACGACCAATCGTTTTAGAAGCGCGGGCGAGTACGAAGCGACCGCAATTTTAAGAAAAGACGCTTTCGAGATGAAAGAGATGAAAGCGAAAGTAAATATAAGAAAAGCCGATTACGACCTTTCCAACGTAACTTTTGAGAGTAAAACCGAAAAATACGACGGCAACACTCATTTTTTGGAAATGGTAGGCGATATTCCTTCGGGCTTATACGTCGATTACACTATCACTCGCGTAGGCGGTAAAGAGGAAAAAGGCAACACGGCTAAAAACGCGGGCGTTTACACCGTGGTCGCAAGTTTTACCGGAGACGTTAATAATTTTAATAAAATAGAACCTAAAGAAGCGATCTTGACGATAGAACAATCTCAAATCGACGTTTCGGGCGTTTCGTTTACGGACAAGACCGAAGTGTATAACAGAACCAAACACACGATACAACTCGAAGGCACTCTCCCGACTGGGGTTTCCGTCGCCTATGAAAATAACGAACACGTCGAAGCGGGCGAATATGTAGCGAAAGCGATCTTTACGGTTGCCGATCAAGTCAATTATGCGCCTATTCCCGAAAAAACCGCAAAATTGACCATAAGTAAAGCCGAATACAATATGTCCGAAGTTTATTACAACGGTTCGAGATATTCTTATGACGGCACGGCTAAAAAAATAGAAATTCAAGGCACTCTTCCGACAGGCGTAAAAGTTTCGTACGTCAACAACGAGGGTATAAACGCAGGTACTTACAACGCGATCGCTCGTTTTACTTCGTCCGACGCAAACTATAACGATCCCGCGCCCATTACCGCTACGTTGATAATAGATCCCGCCGAAGCGCAAATGGACAAAATCGTATTTGAAAGAAGCAGATTTATTTCTCGTAGCAGAAAGATATTGGACGCTTCTTTACACGAGGACGACGATTTTTACGACGACGAGTACGATGACGAGTACGATGACGAGTACGATGACGGGGAAGAAGACTACGACCAAGACGAAGAAGAGGGCGATTGGGAAAAGTTCGTAAAATATTACGATCCGTACGCCGCGGTCATGCAATATCGGCCGACAAACGTTCCGGTAGGGCTTACGATAAAAAGCGTTAAGTATTGTAAGACCGACGGATGGGAGGAAGATTTGACCGTTTACGACGACAGCGGATTTTTCACCTATACCGACAAGATAACCGAAGACGGTTATTACGTCGTAGTGGTTACTTTTGACGGCAATGGCAATTATACTTCGCTAACTCCCGTTAAAACTCAAGTAAGAGCGGACACGGTCGACGACTTTAACTTGAGCGATCTTTTGATATACGACAAAAGCGGCATCGATCCCGAGACCGGAAACGCCACGGGTATTTATTTGGATTATACGTACGGCTACTGTACGTACGACGATACATATCCCGTCGTAAACGGCGTTACCCTTGATTTTTGCGATTGTAACGTCTTCTTGCACTACGAAAACGGTGGCGAAGAGTCGTTCGTTTCTCCTTACGTACCCGAGTACACCGACGAGAAGAAGCAATCGTTAAGCGATTTCGCCGCCGATTACGTTAAATATAATCGAAAGTTAAGGACTTATTATTCGAAGATATCCCAAGGCTTATCCCAAGAAGAACTCGATACCTTTAAAACTTCGTACGAAACGAGTAAAGAAAAGTTCCTTCTTTCTGCGTCTGCTGTGACAAAAGGCGCGAGGTATTTCGAAGAGGCTATCCCTTTCGACGTCGATAAAATGGCTTACTTGATCCTTAATAGCGACTTGTTAGATACTAAAGAAGAGAAAACTCTCGAAGATATCCGTACGTTAGTCGCAAACTTGTTGGGATTTAGCGATTATAACGAATTCTTTACCGTTGCCAAAAAGGTAAGAGACGAATATTTAGCCAACTCTTTGGGTGCTTCGATGGATTCGATCGCTTCGCAATGTTTGTATAGGGGCGCTATCTACGAGGAAGTCGATGAATTTTTCTTAGAATCGGATATTTTTATAATGCCGTTTAAGTATTTCTATATGAACGAGGAGATATCCCCCTATCAACTTTATTTTTACGTTATTTTCGATAATATCGACGGTGAAGAAAAGATAAGCGTACTTATAAATAACGTAGAGCTTGCGTTCGATTGTATGGTTCAAGAATATGACTCTTCGGTTACCGTTTATTCCCGTTGTATGCTCTTCGACTGTTCGGGTTGGAGATGGCATCCGAGAACTTATACCGTTATCGAAAACGGCGTTGAAGTGGAAAAGGTAATGGTTAGAGGTAACGACTTATCCTTTATAAAAGATAATCAAGCCACCAATAATCTCGAAGACAATCGTACCGTATACAAATTTTTATACGAACTTCCCGGCAACTGTTCCGAGCATAGCGCGAAATATAACGTAGAAGACTATACTATAGAAACCGCTAACTCTCGCATCGTTTTCTGCGACTGCGATCCTTTCGGTACGATGATAAAAGAAAACGGCAGCACTTCGGATCTCGATAAACGCGAAGATAGAGAAGATTATCCGCAATTATCCGACGACGTTTTGGCGTCTTTCGATAACTTAAGCGCATACTTTGCGGCGTTCCTTTCCAATTATTCGATATCCGACGACTTAGTCAACGAGTGGAAACTTAATACCGCCAATAGATTTTACAGTTCTTATCGCGAGTATTTCGAGTTTGCTAAAAATCTTTTTGAAAACGCTAACAGGAATTTAGGGAAAAACGCGTCTTACTCTATTGCCGACAGCGCGATAGTGGGGCTTAACAGAAACTACTCGATCTCCATGACCGGCGGCATAGATTATTCGGTAGACGAGTATCGCTCGGTTATCGCTAAACTTTTCGGATTTAACGATTTGGAGACTTTGACTTCTTATGCGAGCGCTTTGGGTCGCACGTTAAGCTTAAACGAAAAACACGCGTCTTTCGAGTTCTCGTCGTTAAGAACTCTATACGACGGCGCGATCTATACCCAAAACGGCTCTTTCGTAATACCTTACGCAATAAAAACTTCGCTTAGCGAGTCAATGGTTTTGTCTTTCGTGTTCGTCGATAAAGACGGTAATATTTCTATTTGGTTAAACAGCGTTCGCAACGCTATCGCCGCTGTCGATTATAAGTCGCTCGGCGAAAATAAAGCCGAGATAGAGATTTTCGGCAGATGTATGTTGTTTGAAGACGACGGCATTATAATGATAGATAATCTCGACGAGTCCTTGTTGGAATTGCTCGAAGCGTTAAAAGGTTTTAATCCCTTCTTACCTAGTTACGACGACGGCGAGGCTCCTCAGTTCGTCGCTATCGAGCGCTTAAAGAATATAACGGGTATTGGCGATTTCCTTATCTATACGGATTTGACCGATACCGAAGGTTTTGACGTCAACTTATATTCTACTTACGATTACGAGTTGGAAGTAAATACGATCAAGGGCTTCTACGCATATATGTCCATCGTATCTCTCGACAACGTCAAAGAAAACAATATGCTTGCAAGAGTCGAGATCGAAAATGAGTCGGAGGTAAATGAATAATGGGAAGCAAAGCTAAATTTTCTCTTATACTTTTCGCCGTTTCTTTGGCGATTTCTATCGTCATAGTTATCCCCGTACTTTTAGCGACTCATGCTTTGACGGTCTTAAACGCTTTCCAATACATAGGTTTTGCGTTTTTCGTAACTATGAACTTTGGCGTGATAATTTTCGCTCATAAGATATTAAAAGGCAAAGTACACGATATAGTTTTTACTCTTTGCACTTCGATAATGATATCTTTCTTCCTTGCCATCATAGTTTTCGGCTTGATCGTCAATAGGAATAGTATAGATAATTTCGACTGGATAGGGGTGTTTAATAGAATATTCCGTTGGGACTGGCGTTTTTACGGTATCCAATTCTCGATCCTCGTGGTTTTCTCGGCTATATATCTCGGGTTTATCGATAGAGATCTTTGGAAATTTATGCGTTACACCGGTATCGGCGGAAAGGGTAAATTAAAAGAAATAGAGGCAAATCTCGAAAATTCCCGTTGGATGAACGACGAGGAAAAGAACACCATATTCAAACCTTATAAATACAGCGCTTTAAACGAAAGCAAAAAAGACGGTGTTCCCGTCATGGCACAACTTACCAAAAACGGCAAGGATATGGATATCCTGTTCAATTCCCCTTGTCACTCGATAATCATAGGTTCCACCGGTAGCGGTAAAACCACGACTTTCGTTAATCCTATGATACAACTTATCGGGGCTTCGTCCGCCGGCTCGTCGATGATAATGACCGACCCTAAAGGCGAATTGTTCTCCCTTCACAGCGGTTTTTTGAAAGAGCGCGGTTACGACGTTAAAGTAATAGACCTTCGCGATACGTATTCTTCTTATCGTTGGAATCCTTTGGATTCTATTTGGGACCACTATCAAGATTACGTAAACGCAAATCACAACGTCTTTATGCACAAAGAAGATTTCGATCCCGAAAAATTTTCCGCAGCCGACCCCGTCGATACTTTTGTCTCGGGTTCTCCTTGGTACGTTTTCGATGGCAAAGCGTATTCGAATATGACTAACTTGAAAACTTCTATCAAAGTATATAAGAAAAAGACTTTCGACGAAGTTTACGAGGATCTAAACGACTTGGTTTCCGCACTCGTTCCCGTAGAAAACGAAAAGGACCCTATGTGGGAAAAAGGCGCCCGCGCGATCACGCTCGCAACGTTGCTCGCAATGCTCGAAGACAGCGAAGACAAGCGTTTGGGTATGGTCAAGGAAAAATTCAATTTCTTTAACCTTGCCAAAATACTTCAAAACAGTAATAAAGACTATTACGAACTTCGCCGTTACTTTGCGGGAAGAAGTCCGTTGAGCAAAGCGTTGTCGTTAAGTAAACAAGTTTGCGACGCTGCCGAATCGACGCGCGCTTCGTATATGTCCATCGTTTACGAGAAATTGACGATGTTCAACGACTCGGGTATTTGCGCTTTGACTTCGGCTTCCGACTTTATCCCCGAAAACCTTGCCGATCGTCCTACCGCATTGTTCTTGAAAATTCCCGACGAAAAGGATACGAGATACAACCTTGCGGCTATCTTTATGCTTTCCATATATAAAGCGCTTATCAAGATAGCGTCTTCCTACGACGATCTGTCCTTGCCTCGTAACGTCTATTATATACTTGACGAATTTGCAAATATGCCCAAAATAGACAAGTTCGACAAGATGATAACCGTCGGTCGTAGCCGTAAGATATGGTTTAATATGATAATACAATCTTACGCGCAATTAAATAACGTTTACGGCGACAAAGTCGCGGATATCGTCAAAGGTAACTGCGGTATAAAGATGTTTATCGGTAGTAACGATATGGGTACTTGTAAAGAGTACAGCGAACTTTGCGGTAATATCACGGTCGCTACAAACAGTTCGTCGGGTAGCGCAAACTCGGCAAGAGATATAAACGTTACCACGCAAATGCAAGTAAGACCCTTGATATATCCGAGCGAACTGCAAAGACTTAATCACCCCGGCGATATCGGACACTCGATAGTCGTTACCTTTGGTAACTATCCTTTGATGACCTATTTTTCTCCGAGTTTTAAAGTACCTTTTTATAAAATGGGTAAAATGGATACGTCCGAATTAAATAATCGTTTGTTCGACGAAAAAGAGGCGTTCTATAATATCGCCATAAGAAACGATTTGGTGGAAAAAGACCAAAAAGAAAAACAAGAAGCCAAAGAAAATGCGACGCAAGAAGCCGTAAGCGACCAAACTTCGCAAGCGGACGGACAAAACGACGAGCAAAGCGACGATACGGTATCGGGTGGCGTAACGGTAGACTCGGAGGGGCAAACTTCTCAAGAAGCGTCCGAGGAAGAGTATTCCGCTTACGTTTCCGAAACGCAGTCGGCTATGGAAGATAGCGCGGAAGCCTCTGCCGAAAAATCGCAAGAGGACGTGCAAGCCGCCAATGATATTATTAAAATGTGGAAGCTTTACAAACAAAGCCATCCCGAAGCAAATATAGAAGATTTGTTCAAACAAGATCTCGTTCCTAACGGAGGTGAGAGAAGATGAAAGAAAACAGTTTAAAAAGAGTAAAACCTATTTTCTTTATAGGCGTTTTGATATTTTTGATCTTAGCGGTCGTTTTGGTCGCCGTGTTTAGTAATGCGGACAACGCATACGCTTATCCCGATTGGATCGAAGCGTACAAGGTCGGTTTATCTTTTGAAGCGTCAAGACTTGTTACCACGTCGAATACCAATAAAGATACGGTAGACGTTATCGTCGTTTGCGGTATACCTTCGGGCATCGATATGAACGTCGTAAAGGTAAGAATACGTACTCGTAACGGTACGGCAGTCGCGGGGGTAGACTATACCGCATTTGACGACGTTGTCGAATTGAGAAGGACAAATCAAAATAACGGTTATTTTTACGACGTAGTATCCATAAAAGTCAACCAAAACGTAGAAAGAATAATCGCAGATGGAGTAAAGCCTACGTTTACAGTTGAGATAAGCGAAATTTTGACGGGTAATTTCTCTATTCAAGACAACGCAAAATCCGTTACCGTTTCCGTTCCTACTAATTCTTCAAAAGCGCATAACGTAACGGTAACCGATAACAAAAGTAACGGCATTTATTTATTAGGTCGCTATTACGAACACGTTACGTTTTCCCCGTCGTCGTTAAATATCTATTCGTGTGATAAAGCCAACCAAACGCTTTCGGCTTCATATACTCTCGCAAACAACGTATTGACAAATGATTTCATAAAAACGGGGCTTGCCTCGTATTACTTAAATCCCACTTGTAAGTTAGACGAAAACGGCGTTACCATGACTTCTTGGTGTACGCTTAAACTTTACGACGGTTCTACTTCGGGTACGCAACTTTATAGCATAGACCTTCGCCACATTGACGAGGATAAGTTAGATCCTTCCTTGGATTACGGCACTATGAAACACGAGAACGAAACTTTTTGCCAAGAAGCATTCAAAACCGATAACGAGGTCGGCGGTTGGGTAAAGGGTTACTTCTTCCCATTGCCTTCGGGTACTTTATACGAAACTTTCAACAGTGGTTCTAACTATTGGCGTAAAACTTACGATTGGACTTTATACGTTATAGCATGCGACAATAACGCCCCCAAGATAAAAGGGTGGTACGTTGACAAAACGACGTATAGAAGCGATGACAAAATAAGAATAACCGTTCGTTTTACCGAACCGATTACCGCTTCAAATTCCGACCTTGCAAATATAAAACTCAAAACCACTCTTTCGGGTTCGGGCGGATTTAACAACTATAGCGCGGTATTCGAGTGCGTTACGAGAGGCAGTACTAAAGGCGTTTGCTCGGACAATTTGGTGTTCGAGTTCGATCCGTCTAAGGCTACCGATTCTTACGGCGTTGGTTTAGTCGGTACTATAAATAGCATTTCGGTCGGCGGTTTTGACAATATAAACAAACTTCACGATTACGGAAGAAAATCTTCCAAAGATATAGCTTATAATTATTGTAATAACTACAATTCGCTTACCGCTTTGGAAAGCGATAAATGTGCCCCGAGACAATTACGTAGCGATATGACTCTTTCCTTTGATAATCGTAGTTCTATCGTCGAATTATCGGGTGAAATATCAAGCAGTTACGTTAACGATTACGACGTAACGATAAACGCTTCAGGTTCCGGTAATTTCTACGGATTTTATTATCTTTGGACTCAAACGCCCGACGTCAATTACGTTAGGGTACTTGAACCTGATAACGCAAAGATTTCCAATTATTACGAAATAAGAGATAACGAGATGAGAAAGACCACCGATTTCGAAGTGGACTTAAATAAGGCTTATTTCGAGTACAAAAAGATGGATCTTTCTAAAACGTACGAGTATTTTACTAACGTTAAAAAGATCACCGCAGATAGCGATCGCGATATTTACGACGAGACTATGGCGTATAGACGCTTTACCGAGTTTAACGTCGAATATAGCGACAAAAACGAGTTTTCTACCCAACTAAAAGGGGTATCGGGTACGTACTTTTTACACGTAATAGCAAAATCCACTTTCTCGGACGAAACGAGTACTTCTCGTCGGTTCGGACCTTTCTTTGTGGATAACTCAGCGCCTTTCATTAGAAATATAGAGATCAACGGCGATACCAGAGAAAAAGATATTAGCGTTATGGTAACCGATCTTTCTGGTATACAAAATATTACTTTATATCTCAGTGACGTTTATTTCGATTATGACGTGTCCGAAAGGGATTTGACCGAACTCGTCGTATTAGAAAGGAAGGCCGACGGAACTTTCGTCGACCCGAACGGATTAGAGAGTAAAATCGTAAACGATATTTTGACCGTTAGGGTATCCGCTTATACCCACCTTGGATTTAGAAACGAAGAAGGTGCAAAATCTTTCGGCGATTATTTCGTAGGTTTTAAAGGTACGGACATTGTAGGCAACGTTTCCGAGATTTACTCTACCGATTATACGGTCAATTTCGATATGCGCGACTTGTTTGCTCCTTTCGTAAAAATAGACGGCGTTACGGTTACCGACGAGAGCGACGATAGATTGCCCATTAAAGAAAATACTACCTTCTATGCGGAAAACGCATACGTGGTAGATATATCTTCGGGTCCTAAAAACATCCTTATCGGTCGTCCGGGACCAAGCGATCCGGTCGGCGGATATTATTTGAACAGCGCTTATAAAATAGAAAACAACGCCAGAATACCTTTGCGCGTTTACGAGGATAACAGCATCGGTCAATTGGACGTAATATATTTTAAAAACTACGTTATTAACGATAATAACGGCGTAAGTCCCACCATATCTTTTGACGCTACGACTACGGGATACTACGAAATAAGCACTTTCGTTAAATACGGCTCGGACTCTTTCTATTCGACTACCCAAAAGTTTTACGTTACCGACGGTAATCAAAATAGCGTCACCAAAAATTACGACAGCATTTTTGACGTAGGCGTAAACTTTAAAAATCAACTTTTTGCCTTGGGATCTTCCCGTTATTATTCTCGTACGGGTACGGGTATGGGTTCGTCGGTAAGTTCGTATTATAACGATTCCGAATTGCCCGTCGTATTCTCCTCGAGAGACGTTGCGATAGATTACGTTACCGCAATGGAGTTTAAAGATTTTTATGCGATACGTATTACCGACGCGGACGTTTCGGCGTTCAATAACGGCGTATTGACGGTGGAACGCGGTACTAACAAACGTCCCGAAACGGGCGAAATTTGGATACGTTACAAGGCCACTACTTGGAATTTCTCCACCGCTCAAAGAGACTGGTCGTATTATTATTACGGCGATACGTCTTCGAGCATAGTCATAGACGTCGCTAAGATATCGGGCAGTTTAAGATCGGTAGTTGATAAAGTCGTCAACATCATCATACAAAACGGCTCGGATCTATATCTCAATTCGGCTACCGCTTCGAGCGAAAGCGGCGCTTTGTACGTCGACCCCGTGCGTTTACCGCCTACGTTGACCGTTACTAAGAGCGCGGGTAATCCTTCTACCGAACTTACTTATTCGGGTAGCGGCAACAACCCCTTGGCGTATGAGTTCGATAAGGCAGCATTTTACGATAAATATAACGATCGCGACGACATAACTCTTATTTCGGCGTATAGATTCAATTATCTTAACACTACCAAAATTTATTACGCCCCTGCAAAATTCGACCCCGATACCAAAGAGTTGTTGCTTTCCATCGACGCGTACAAAAATGATTTTACGCTTTTGACTACCCCTTATTTGTCTCAATCGGTGGACTCTTCGGGCAGTTACGTTATCCGTGAAATAGACGAAAACGGTTTACGCGATTATTCGGTTTACGTGGATAAGGATACCCCTACTATCTTAACCCAATATGCGGATATCGACTCCCAAAAAACCATGCATTATAACGTTTGGTTGAATCAAGATAGTAAGGATACCGTCATACATACGACCGAGTTTACAATTCAACTAATAGAAGACAAGGCGTTTACTTCGGACGTTTCCTATAACGATTATCACGGTTTCGGTATCGACGCCGATACGTATACTTATATCGCTATATTTAACGTTACCAAAGGGGAAAGAACTTTCGAAGCGGGATTTTCGCTTAAAGATCTTTCAGCCGTCGATTCCGCGTACGAACTTCCTTACGGCTTGTTCGAGATAGAAGTCTACGATCGTGCGGGCAACGGTTTCTCGTTTACCGTATCGAGAGCGGAAAAGCCCTTGACTACCGAGATCATTATCACTAAAGACGATAATATAAAGTACATAGTGCCCGATCGTATCCCTACCGAGATAGAAAGCGTTTACGTTACTCGTCCCGGTAAGGCTTCCGCGTCCGTATCTTTTGTAGACGAATCGGTAGTATTGCAAGATTCAAACGGCTTGGATCAATACGGACTTATGTACACCGACGCAGGTAGATACGAGTTTACCATCGTAGATAAATACGGTTACACAATATCTCCTGCAACCGATCCCGACCCCGGCAAAATGTATTCTATCGGGGAACTCACCCGTGTAAATCCCTACGAAAATATTAAATGGGTAACGAGAACGGACGACGGAAGATTTGTCGATTTGGACTCTTCCAACATAAGTTTGTTCCGCGCGGACAGTTATTATATCACCAGCGACGAAAAGTTATCCTTCATATTGGATTCCACGAGTATATATTCATACGTGTTTACCGGAAACGTTACCTATAATCCTATAGAGAGAACGATAGACGGCAAAAGATGTATATACGTCAACGTTGACTCTACCGAGCGTTGGTCGGTCAAAATTTACTATACGCTATATCCCGATATAAGCGTAACCTATAACCGTATTGCAAAAAGGGCGGTAGTACCTGCGGCTATAGATATAAGGGCTCAAGATAAAGACAGTAAGGGTATTGCTCAACCTGACACGAATAACAGAATAGTGCTTTTCGTCGGTACTCAAGACGAGATAGTCGATCCTATCGTCGTCAAATTACGCACCCGCGACAGAAGTGCCATCGCTTCATTAGGCGATTACGACGCTTTTGACGGCACCATTACTTTGACCGCTTCTCAAAAAGAGCAAATGGTCGTAATAGACACCCATCCTTCGGGCTTTACTACGTATAACAGCGTAACTTACGCGTACGCTAATCGTACTTTCGATTTGTTTATCGAGTCTATCGAGGGCAACGCCGAAAAGGGCAAATCGACTATGGAGTGCGCTTGTCCCGGTACGCAAGAATTGAACATCACCGTAAAAGACGGCATACAAGTATTTGAAGATTATTTAAGCGGTAGCAAATACGGTTTGCCTAACGTGGTCTTTGATAAATTGTACTCTACGAAAGAAACTAACAGATATCACGAATCAAATAACGATTTCTCGATAAGTCCCGCTTGGCTTTCTACTTACGTAAATACGGGTCTTGCCAACGTTTACGTATCCATGCGCGCTAATTTGTCGGGTGCCGATATATCCGAGTATCCTTATTTACGTCTCACTTTGTCGGACATATCCGCAAACTCGCAATTATTCCGCGTTTATGCTAAGAATATAACCGATAACAACGACGAGATAGTTTTCGGTTACAGTTACGGAGATTTAAAGACTTCTAACGAAACTTACAGTAAAGAAACTTCTTTGTCGATGAGTGAAGCGCGCGGTAGCGCTTTGGCAGGTAGATACTTTATGATGCCTGCCGGTTCAAAGGGCAATTTCCGCTTTAATTTGTACGGCGCGGAAGGTATGTATATAACTTACGCTTCGGCAGGACAAGGCGGTACTTATCCCGTTTACAATTACGTAGTTCCCGGCAGAAATATAAACGATCCCGTCGCATACGGAATACTTGTCGATTCCAGCACTCCTACCGTTAAAAGTTGGCATATCGACCATAATACGATAAGAGTCGGCGAGACTTTGCGTTTGTCTGTTCGTTTTTCCGAACCCGTTTATATTTCGGGTAAAGAGCCCGTCGTTACCGCTAACGTAACGGGCGGACTGACTAATATAGACTTCAAGTACGCGGGCGGAGCGGGTACGGATACTTTGTATTTCGAGTTCGATCCTTCCAAATACGCGGGAGAAGTATTGGTCGACTCCATATCTATTGCTTCGGTATCCAATTTCGGATCTATTTGCGACTACGCATATAACGCTTCTAAGAGAAACAACTTTGCTTCGTCTGCTCCCGATCTCCCCAAAAACACCGAGTGGGATCCTTCTTGCTCGTTAGATACTCGCGTTCCCGTTATCGATATCGACACCAATTACTATATGCCTTTGGGACCGCAAAGAACGGCTTCCGTTCCTATCGCCGTTTCCAAAACCACCCAAGGCGCTAAGATGGAGTATTCTTGGACTGTCGAGCCCGACGCTCCCGCAATGTACGAAAAATCGTTGATTTTGACGAGTTCTTCTCAAAAAGTCAACTTGGAAGCAAACGGATATTCGGGTACTTATTACTTGCACGTTTATATGAAGAGCGTTTACGGTAAGGTATCCACGCAAACATTCGGTCCGTATTATTTTGATAACCTTATTCCAAACATTTCGGGACTATACGTAGAAGAAGCGACCAAGGCGTTAAAAGAACGTAACGTGGTATTCTACGTAAACGACGAACCCCGCGGTTCCGCTTCGTCGGGCGTCGCTCAGATCTATCTCTATTATTTACATAGCGGGGAAAGCGAGCCTCAATATAAAATACTTTACGACGTCAATCAAGACGAAATAAAAAACGTTGTTACCATACCCGAAAACGGTCGTGTTTCTTTCTTGCTCAGTTATGCAGACATAGGTATGAAGAAGGAAGAACAAAAAGACGTTACCATGGCGTTATACGCGGTCGACGGATTGGGCAATTCTCCCAACATATCCGCTTATACCTTCTGCCCCACCGTCGTCAACTTCGACGCAAGGTCGGAAGTAGAAGTCAGTATGACTTGCTCCAAGCCCGAATTCTTTAACGCCGACGGCACTCCCGTTTACAACGTTTTGGGCGGTGATCCGAGATTTACGTTTGCCTTCTCTCGTCAAGCGGACGAGTACGATATAAGAGAACTTTATATCGCGGGTAAGCAGATATCCACATCTCGCTTCACCGATTATTTGGACTATACCGCAGACACGACGGGTATACAACTTACCTTTAAAAAGAACGTGGTAGGGCACGTCCGTATCAACTTCAAAGCGATCTCGGGTACCGACGTCAATCAGTCTATCCAAGAGTCTTCGGACGTCAGCTTCTATTTGACCGAGGGCGCTAACGTCGCCGAGACCAAAAACTACTTAGCGACGCAAAGCGGTACTTTGTTTATCAACAAAGTTTATATGTTGGATACGTCCGTATTCTACTATCATAACGGCGAGGGCGTACGTCAACTCAACTACAACGACACGTCGAGATTGATGGCGTTCTCCTCGCGCGATAAGGCAGTGGAATACGTTAAGTATTACGAAATGCAAGATCTCGGTATTCTTCAAGTGGTAAGTCCTTCTATGGCGGCGTCACTAAATACCGGCGACGGCAGTTATCGTAAAGCAGCCGACGACTCTTCGGTCATCGCGTCGGTCGGACAAATATGGATACGTTACAAACGCTCCACTTGGGACAACGCTACCACTCCCGATTCTTGGGTATACTATTATTACGGTTCGAGTTCGGAAATAGATCCCGAGCGTTTGCCCAACACACTTTCGGCGGCGATAGCGCAAGTTACCGACACCATAGTCGACAGAGGCGGTTACGTCTATTTGACAAGTGCGGACGATAATCTCGATAAAAACGGTTCGCCTTATCTCGATAAAAAACAAATCGTAACCGATAGACTGACGACTTTCGTTACCCTTATGGGAAGCGAGATGAAGAGCGCCGTTTCTTTCTCCGGCGATCCCGATATCTACAATAGCAAAGTATCTACATCGGGCGGAGAGATATGCTCTTTAGTCACCACTTATCAATTCGAGTACGGCGACTATACTAAAATATTCTATACTAATCAAGTCAACGGAGAAGGCAAGCCTATCGAAAAGGAATACAAATTGCTTCCGAAAGACACCGTATTCGGCAGTTTGAATATAGACGGCGGAGTTTACTGGTTGCGCGAATGCGACGAAAACGGCGTGCGCGATTATATAGTTTATTTGGATAAAACCGCGCCTACCGTAAACGTCGTGTACGAAAACGCAAAAGGCGATTCGGTAGAACGCGAACTTGACGGCACCGTCGACGGCATGACCGTAAACGGCAAGACGTTAAGGATCAAGGGATTCAGTACGACTTCTACCGAGATAGATACTATGTCTTATATCGCTTTGTTCAAGAAAAACGGAGTGCTTGTAAGCGTATACCGCGCCGAAGATATACCGAGCGCCGGCGTAGAAGTTGCTGAAGGTCAATATTTCTTGGAGATAGCCGACCGTTCGGGCAACATTTACAGAGTAAACGTTTCTATGAATTCCACGCCGATGGAAGTTAAGATAACGATAGAAGAAAATCGTCATATCCGTATGACTTGTAATAGAGACGCTACCGAAATAAAGAATTTCGAGATCTATTTGGACGGCAAACTATTAGAGTCCAACTATTCGGCGTCTTTGACCTATTATCAATCGGGCGTTTATTCCTTCCGCGTGGAAGACTGGTTCGGTAACACTTTCACCTACGATTACGAGTTAAAGCGCGAATTGCCCAAGATAAATTGGTTCTATGAAGAAAACGAAGTATACGTTCAATACGACGGTACCCAATCTTGCTTAAAGATACAAAAGACGGCGGAGAGAGAGTATCAAATAATCACCAATAAGATATTGATGTTCTCTTTCGATACGTCCGCCGACTATACGTACGAGTTCTCGGATAAATCCGTTCCCGTTACCGCACGCGAATTCAACGGTTTCGCCCGTATTCGCATAAACGAGCTGGTGGATTGGACGGTAACCGTGCGCTACGCTCGTTATCCCGATATCTACGTCGTATATAATTGTTTGGTAGACGTTACCGCGCCTATTATAAACGTTACGGCAAGACAAGACGTCGTCAAGTATTTCGATCAACAACAACTCGAACAAAGAAATCGCGACGCATTGACCGCCGATAGCCCCGAGTATTTTATGCCGGATAATATATATTTCCAAATCAGTAAAACCGTCGCTAAGGGCGTAAGAAACAATTCCACCGTATATTCTCCCTTGTTGACCTTGCAATTTACGGATAAATCCATTTGTAATCAAGTCGAGATATATCTTGACGGAATTATGATAAGAGAGTTTTTGGAAAACGAGGGCGTTAATAACGTCACTATCGACCGTTTCGGAGAATATCGTATAGTGGCAAGAGATACTTTGGGTAATCAAAGCGAGTTTACTTTTATCAATAAAATATCCGACGACGCTTATTTTTATGCGGACGGCAAAGAGTTGGCGCCCAGGCTTTCACCCGCCGACTCCATAGTTTTGGACGACGACGATAATTATGCTTATCCTCCCGACGCATATCTTTACGATCGTCTCGAAATGCTTTACGACGGTAGCGCGACGATAGTTGTTTCGGTAAATAAGAACGGAGAAAAACGTTATGTGCGCTTCGAGAGCATAAACGGCGCTTTGTACGAAGTCTCGTATCGTTTGGTAAGAGCCGTTGACGAAGCGGGCGAAGAAATGTATGACGACAACGGCGACGAAGTTTACGTTTATCAACAAATATATTCTTCCACTATAATCTCCGACTTCAATTTAGCCGAAGTAAATAATGATTACGTTTTGGCGACCGCCGACAAACTCGGAGTGGATCTCTTAATACGCTTCGACCAAGAAAAACACGCTTACTATCGTGTTTTGGCTCCCAAGGACGGAGAAGCGACGGTTGAAATGCGCGTAACTTACAATAACGAATATCAACCTTACTTCGTCAAAGCCGTTATGTGCGGCGAGTTGCCTTCTATAACCATAGAAAGAACGGGAGAAGAAGACGAAGTCAGAAGAATAACTCCGACGTCCACCGAAGAAGCGATATACGTAAACGGCGAGTTTTATATAATCGAAACCGATTTTAAGAATATCACCGAAGTTAAGATCGCATATTCCGAGACTACCGATTTCAAAGACTATCAAACCGTTTATACAACAAACGATGGTTATACGAAGTTAGTATTCGAAAACGAAGGTTTTTATAGAATAATCGCAAAGAATATCTACGGAAGAGAAGCCGTTTATAACCTTATAATGTCTAACGAATTGAGAGTTTTGGTCACCGCCACATATCTTGACGGCGCAAGCAATCAATATCTCGCGAGTGCAAGAAATGCGTATTACGCAAACGAAAGTATCTCGGTAGACGTCTATTTCGAGAAAATATCTTATATCGTTACTTATAACGGCGTTATGGACGAAACCGAATATTTACGCGATACGTCGGGCGTATGCTCTTTGATGTTTAAAGATTACGGCGAATATCATTTGTCGGTAAGAGACGAATTCGGTAACGTTGTCGAGTTCGACTTCGAGATAAAAGATCAACCTTTCGAGTTCAAGAAAGATTATTTGGTCGGTTATAACCAAGATGCGTTGCGTTTGGAAGACGGTTTTAGCAACAAAAAACTTTCAGTGGACGCACAAAAGATGATAGCCGACGATATCTTACAAGTTATCGTCGTATTAAGAAGCGAAGAGTTTATCGTATACGATTTGCTTAACTCGACCCCCGTCGAAGTCGACGAGCAAAGATTAAGCGAAGCGATAGGCCGCTTCGGAGACGGCGACTATATCTTAAGAATGCGTAACGGCTACGGTAACGTAACCGAAGAATACGTGCATTACAGAGGCACCACCACCCTTTCGGTCTCTCGCTTTACGAGAACTTCGACGGAAGCCGAGCCTATCGCGATCTCTCAAGGAGAACTTATTAAGGTCTATTCTAACTATAACGTTATATTCCAATCCGTAGCCGGTCTTTACGATATCCGTTTAGACGGCAGCCGCGTCGATTTGCCTCTTACCGTCGCTTATCCCACCGACGGCGACGAAGCGGGCGAATACGTAAGAACGGTTACCTATATAGACGAGTACGGTTTCGAGTACGAATTCGAAGTCAACTTGATACGTAAAACCTTGGAGATCGACCTTAAAGACTTTATGAACGTAGTTACCATTAACGACGTAGTAATGACTCAAGACGACGTAATGATAAGGTTTGAAAACTCGGTCGGTTGCGAAGTTTCCCTAAACGGCGGAGAAAGAGAGCCGTACGTCTCGGGCAAGAGTTTGACAAAAGACGGTACGTACCGCTTCTATATCACGGATATAGCGGGCAACGTCTTTACGACTACGGTTAAAAAGGATACGTTGGTCGAGTTTACCTTCTTGAACGGCGTAAACGAAAAAGTCGTGGAAAACGGCGGAGTCGTCAATGAAGGCAGCGCAAGATTTATGCCCGTCAATAAGGATACGGCAAAAATAGATTTGGCCGTTTTGAACGGAGAAGAGTTCGATATGTCTACAAGCGTCGGGTTCTCTTTGAACGGAAAATGGGAGTTTATCGTATCCGACGATATCGGAAACAAAGCGTACTACTATTTCTACGTGATCACAAATTCCATATCTCGTTTCGAATACGACTCTCCGTATTCTTATAAGATATCGAACGTTCAATACGACAGCGGTGACGGTGTGTTGATTTCCTATACAAATCAAGTTATTCAAAACGAAAATAATAACAAGATGATATTCACCGACAGCGGTACTTATTTCGTAGTAGTGTCTTCAATGGCGACCGCCGCTCAATTCAGTTTCGAACTCACTATCGATAAGACTCCGCCCACGGCAAAACTCGTAGGCGTCGAAAACGGCGGTTCGACAATAGAAAACGTTACCTTGACCGAATGTCACGTCGGAGAAGTCGTTCGTATTTATAAAAACGGCAATTTGCAACAAACGGTAACCGTGACTTCGGAAACGATGAAACTCCCCGAGATCAAAGATAAAGGGGATTATAAGATAGTTATCACCAACACGGCGGGCAACGAGCAAGTGTTCGAGTTTACAAGACGTTATACCGCAAACGTCGCTACGACCGTAACGATCATTCTCGCTTGCTTGTTGGTATCCATAGGTTTGTTTGTCGTATTGATTTTACGCAAACGTTTAAAAGTATAAAACACATTAGTGTAATAGATTTGTAATACCTAAATGTGTTAAAATAAAATATATTTAAAAGGAAGGAAAAAAGTATGATTCAAACAATTATCGCAATAACTTCTGCAGAAATGACTAAGATCATCAACCCTATTCTTGAAGTATGCAAGATTTTAGTTCCGGCACTTCTCGCCGTAGTCGGCGCAGTCGGTGCTATCTATTGCATTTTGTTGGGCGTTAAATACGCTCGCGCAAGCGAACCTCAAGAACATGAAAACGCTAAAAAAGGCTTACAACACGCTATCGTCGGTTTCGTTTTGATATTCGTGTTGCTGATCATGTTGCAAGTCGGTATTTCCATCTTTACCGATTGGTGGCAAGGATATGCGTATTGATAAGAAAGTTATCTTTCTTATTATCGCTGTATTCGTTTTAACGTTTTCATTAACGGGTTGCTTCGACTTAGGCGAAGGCACCGAGGACGACGAGGATTATTGCGAAACTTATTCGGTCCGTCTTATAGATAAAAATTCCGATTCCCATAGTTACGATATGGGAGACTTCTACAATAAAGAAGCGGTAAACGATTTTAAGACCCCGATGACCGAAGACGATCGCAACGAGTATTCTTATATACTCATAAAATCCGAAAAGTCGGTATCTTTGGGAGAAATCGCCGTATACTTCGATTCGACTGTCGAAGCGACCGTAAACGTTAAAGTTTTTATTCTAAACGAGGACGAAATACCGACCAAAGTCTACACGGGCGAGGGCGGTAACTATTCCGATGAAGATTGCAACGAGCCCGACATAAGCAAAGCCGTTGCGGAAACTTCTTTCAAAGTCGCAGGACAACCCGACAAGTGGAAGGAGATGTATCTTACGTCTTGGAGTAAAAACGGGGAACCAAAGGTCAAAAGAATGCCGATCGAAGAGGGTCAGTATATAGTTTTTCGCATTGACAACAACTGTTACGACCCCGCTAAACGTATTTTTGACAAGGCAAAAAAGGCTTGGCAAGCTGTCGTCGACGCTTTTAACGAAAAGGTAAACGCCTACCAAGCCTTATTGAACGACGCAAGCGCTTCAGACGCTCAAAGAAATGAAGCAAAAGCCGAAATGGACGCGTCTGCCGCCGAGAAAAATTCCGCCGATCTCGAATATATGGCTGCCGAAAAGCAGTATGAAAAAGATAAGAGCGAAGAATTAGTCAAAGTGCCTTTTAGGATCACCGCTATTTTGATCAACGCTGAGTAAGGAGATAGGAAATGTTTGATTGGTTTTGGGAATTTCTGTACGGAATTACAAAATCTTTACTTCGTCTTATAGACGGTTTGATATCGTGCGCAAATAAACTGTGCGGTATCGAACCCGTCAATATAGGCGGGACCGAGACGGATTTGGTTTCGTTTATGCTAAGAAGCGACGCATTGTCAAACGGTTTTCGCGTCGCAATGGTTCTTGGTTTTATTGTTTTGGTTTTCTTTACGATCGCAAGAATAATAATGGTCGTTATTAAAGAAAAACCCGACGTTTCGCCCCAACAAGTGGCTGTAAAGGCGTTTAAAACGGTTTTACTGTTTTTGTTCGTTCCGCTTATAATGTTGACCGCCGTTTGGGTGTTAAATACCTTAATGGGCGTTTTGTATGAAGCCACGCGAAACGGCGCGTCGTCTTTAGGCACTTTCTTGTTCCGTACCTTCTCTCAAGATACCGAGATATACAATCAAACGATATACGACAACATCGTAGCGGGTGTAGAAAGTTACACGAATACCGATGTCGTATCCCAAGCGATAGATCTTTCGGATTTCGATTTTATTTTCTCTTGGTTGACGGGTTTAGTCTTATTGTTCACGCTCGCCAACGCATTGGTACAGTTCGTTGACAGAGCGATAAGCATCGGCGTTTTGTTTTTAGTTTCGCCTTTCTCGATCGCGTCATCGGTTTTGGACGACGGCGGTAGATTTAAGTTGTGGAGAGAGCAAACGCTTATTAAATTTATGTCGGGTTACGGCATAATCCTTTATTTAAACATTTATTGTTTATTGGTTGCGATCATCACACCGTCCGATGTGGTATTTTTCGAAAATACGTTTTTAAACGGCATATTTAAGTTGATCATCATCTTAGGCGGCGGTTACGCTATGCAAAAGAGTTCGGCACTCATCGGCAACTTGTTATCGGCGGGCGCGGGTTCGAGAGAACTTATGGACGCTTCTTTGGGTCGTTTGGGCGCCGCTGCCGCTATGGGCGGATTAAAACTTTTGGGCAAAGGCGCAATGGCAGGCGGAAAGAAGTTGTTCGGCAAGAAAGATGCCGACGCTAAAAAGGACGACGAGTCTAAAGAGAAAAACGAAGGCAGCGAGAATAATCCCAACGAGGGCGAAAAACTTAACGAGGATCCGAAATACGGCGATAATAAAAACCTTTCGGATAAACTCAAAAATAATTCCGAAGAGACCAAGGACAATAAGTCCGGCTCCGACGACTCGGGCAACGATTCCGGATCGAGACGAGAAGCCGATACTAACGATTTCCAATTCGGCAAATCTCAACTAAATCAAATGACGGCAGACCAAATTTCGGAGGCACTCAAAAACGAGGTGCCCAACGAGTTGTCCACTATTGCGGAAGCGTCCGAAGAAGAGGAAGACGAAGAGTGAGTATTTTGAGGAAATAATGATATGAGAGTTATTCCAAAAACAGCAAAAGTTCAAGTTAAGTTTTTCAAAAATATATCCGTAGCAGATATTTTGATCGCTCTTATCGGTGCCGTTTTGGCGGTAGTTATCTGTTTGAGCAATATCGGTATCGGTCGATTTTTTATCGCGGCTACGGTCGTGTTGGTGTTAGCAAGTCTATATATCCCTTACGACGGACAGCGTTTTTATCTGTTCTTCCGTACGTTCGTTCGCTATTTATTCTCGGGCAAAAAGTACGTCAAGCAAGATATTGAGAGCGCTTCCAACATAAAATCTTTCGTCGCATTCAAAAACGTAAAAGACGGATATATCGAATTTGACGGTTATTATGCGGGCGTATTGGAAATAGGTTCGAGAGAGTTTAGACTTTTGACCGGTTTCCGTCAAGATCAGATAATCAATAATCACTTCGGTAAGGTCATTAGAGCGATATCGGGTAAGACCCGCGCTTCTTTGATAAAGATAGATCGTAAGATGCGCTTTGACGATTTTATCGCTATGGAAGAAGTTAAACGCGACGACCTAAAAAAGACCTTCGACGCAGGAGAATTGACCGAGCAAGAGTTGTTTGTAAGAGAACGCGTTTTACAAGATCGTATCGAAGTTTATAATAATCTAAATCAATCGGGAGAAGACAAGATAATGGCTCCCGCGTTTTATCTCGTCGTATACGACGCGCAAAAGAGCGTTATAGACGAAATTTTAAATAACGCCGTGGAGACTTTTGCCGAAGCGGGTATGCAAACGCATATTTTGAACACTAAAGAATTATGCGTTTTTCTCAAATATAACTTTACCGATAAATTTAACGAAGAAGATATCGACATTATGGACGAAAGGGAATATATAGATTGGATACTTCCCGACGAAATATCGTTTACGTCCAAAAGTACGATAATAGACGGAGAAGAAAGTTTTTGCTTTACTATAAGAAACTATCCGCTTACAGTAGGTAACGCTTGGGGCTTCCAGTTGTTCAATACCGAAGATACCAAAGTGGTAATGAATTTAGAGCCGTTCGAAAAAGATAAAGCGGTCAAAATGATCGACCGTTCTTTGCAAGAACTTTTATCTCAAAGCGACCAGTCTTATAAAGCAAGTTCTATAATAGACAAGTCCACTCACATCAACACGTTGGTACAACTTTTGTCGTTATTAAAAAACGATAATGAAAACTTGTTTAAAGTAAATATCCACGTTACTCTTTACAACCGTTCCAAAGAAAAAAAGAAAAATCTTAAAAAACGCTTGATGAGAGTTTTATCCGAGCAAGGTTTCGAACTATCCGACGATTTTTGTAACCAAAATCGCGCGATGATCTCGATGAACCCATCTCAAAACGACGTAATGGCAGAGTTCCAGCGTTCCATACATTCCAACTCTATAGCGGCGGTTTTCCCCTTCGTTTTGTCTACCATCATGGAAAAAGGCGGCATTACGATAGGTCAAAGCAAAGGTTTCCCCGTTATCGTGGATTTCTTTGCGAGAAACAACGAGCGCGTAAATTCCAATATGGTCATAATGGGTAAATCGGGATCGGGTAAATCCTATTCCACCAAAACTTTGCTCACCCATTTAGCGACCGAAAACTGTAAGATATTTATATTGGACCCCGAAAACGAGTACGATATCATATCTACCAATTTAGGCGGTAAACTTATCGACGTAGGTACCGCTAATCACGGAAGATTAAATCCTTTCCACGTTATAACGACTCTCGACGCGGACGAAGATACCGAGGGCGCTTCGAGTGCTTTTTCGGTACACTTGCAATTCTTGGAGCAATTTTTCCGCGAGATACTTCCTGGTATCGACGCACACGCTTTGGAAATGCTCAATAACTTAATTGTCGAGTTATACGCCAAAAAGGGTATAACCGAAGAGTCGGATTTTTCCGCGTTGACCGCCGAAGATTTCCCGATATTCGATGACTTGTATCAATTTATTTTGGAGAAGTTAGAGACCGCTACAGTCGCTTACGACGTCGAAAATTTGCGTGTTTTGAAAAACTTTATTTCCAAATTTGCCACCGGCGGCAGAAACTCCAAACTGTGGAACGGACCGAGTACGCTGTCCGTCAAAGAAAACTTTGCGGTGTTTAACTTCCAGTCCCTTCTCGCCAACAAAAACGGCGTTATCGCAAACGCCCAAATGTTATTGGTTTTAAAGTGGTTGGATAACGAGATCATCAAAAACAGGGACTTTAACTTAAAATACCATACCAATAGAAAAATCATCGTCGCCATTGACGAGGCGCACGTATTTATAGATCCTAAGTACCCGATCGCTTTGGACTTTATGTATCAATTAGCCAAGCGTATCCGTAAATACAACGGTATGCAAATAATCATCACGCAAAATATTAAAGACTTCGTAGGTAGCCAAGAAATAATAAGAAAGTCCACGGCTATCATAAACGCTTGTCAATATTCATTTATTTTTGCCTTAGCGCCCAACGATATGGACGATCTTTGTACTTTGTATAGCAAAGCGGGCAATATAAACAAAACCGAGCAAGATCAAATCATCAACAACTCACGCGGTAGTGCATTCATCATCACGGGTCCGCAGAGCAGAACGAGCATCGACATCATCGCGTCTCAGCGCGTTGCATCGCTGTTCGAAGACAAAAAGGCCTGATAGACAGGCTTTTTTTGGAAGAAGAAAATAACATTTTAGGAGTTTAGATATGGGCAAATTGCTTAAAGAAAACCAAAAGGCTACAAAGGAAAACATAGTTTTCATTCTCAATGATTTTCGCGCGCTTAGCAAAAGAAAGGTTGACGAGGCAGGGAAATCTTACTTCCAAATCGAAGTAGAAGGATATAGTTTGGATGAAGATAGCGCCGTCTACAACAGATTGATTCAAAAACTCTATGCCGCGTTGCCTGAAGAAAAGAAGCGCGAGGTTTTTAACGGTCTCTCGGATGATGAGAAAAACCGTGTTTACCGCCGCGCAAAAGACAACATCGCCTCGGCAATCAAAAACAATCCTGAGATCACTGACGAAAAAGCGTTTGAAATACTCAAGCAGCAGAACCCGAACGCAAAGCTTCAAAACGCAAAAAACCAACTTGCCGACGTTATCGCAAACGCGGAGTCGCTTGACAAGGCAAAAGAAATTGCCTCCTCGTTCATGTCGGAGGAAAGCCTTTCGGACTCTCGCTTTTCAGAGCTGGAGATTCCGACTTCCTATATCGATAACAGCCGTAATTTATTCTTCAATTTGGTTGCGGAAAACCTGCCGAACGAGACGATTGACGAGATCGTGACAGCGGCAGACAACTATATTCCCGTCAGCGACAGAACGGTCGCAAGCATTGGCACGCACACCCTGTCCGCTCCGACGGAGGATATGAAACAAAGAGTCGACAAAGACGCCTCCATGTCCCAAGAAGAGAAGGAGCAAGTCAAGGCGATAATGGACGATATAAACGCCAATATCGTGACAACCGACAAGCAACTCAAAGAACTCCAACGTTATAGAGAGGACTTAGAGAGATCGGCTCAGCGCAACCTTGAGGTGACGAGAGAACAGGCAATTGTCGACATGGGCATGGATCCGACTGCGTTGGTGTTAACTCCTGACAAGAGAGGAAATTATTTCAGCACGATACAACCGGGGAAAGAGGCGGACGTTGAGCGTATGCACGAGTTTGATATGCGCTACTCCGACCGGACGAAGAACGCCATAAAAGAGGTGTTTGCAAAGTTTGAAGAGTACGGCTATGCGCCAACGGGATCCGCAGAAGATTTGGACACAAAAAACTATGCTTTCTCAGCGCTCAACAACTCGTTTGAAGCATACAAACAAGCACTCGGCGCACAAGACGTGAAGGAGAGCGTTCGTCTAGCGCAGGAATGGAACAAGCATAACACGCAGATGAGAGACATCTTGGACGTGGTGCACAACAACTTCTCTATGGACGAGTCGGACATCTATCAAAGCGACGTCGGCGGTATGTCAAACAACAATTTGCCGGCGGATATGAGACAAGACGTAAGAAGCGTGTCCATAATCAACGGATTATACAACGTTTACAACTATATCAAAGAAAACGACCTGGACGTCGACGAGTTTTTGGAGTCTCCGTTAAAAGCGGTTGAAAAGCATTATACGGAGGGATTTGAAAAAGTCAACTCGTTCGAGCTCCTAAAAGATCAAACATCTCCTGCATCGGCAATCTATGACCTTCAACACAAAGTGTACGGGGCAGGTAGGTATGGCGATGACAATGAGATGAACGTCATCGAGACGCTCTGCGGCCTTGAAAAAGACGCGGACCTCAAACTGCACAACCAGGTGGCAACCTTCACTTTCCACACGACGGTGGTTGGACCGTACCGCGCAATGTATGATCATCGGGGCGAAGAACTACGTGCCTACAAATCTATCCTTGATCGGTTCCTTATCGTCAAAGAGCCTGTTGAGGACGGACGATTGTTGAACATATCGAATTATGATTCCAAGACGTTTACGATTCACGAGGCGCAGGGCTTTGACGAGTGCGAATATATGGCAAACAACTATGAATCGCCGTCAGAGTTCTTGGCAAGAATCCAAGAGAACGTCGTCGCCTATATAGAGACCAACGAAGTGGAGACGGGAGAAGGTGACAGGGCGCTTTCAAACAGCGAGTTCGTCGAAGTTGCGCAAAAGGCGGCGGCAAAATATTTGATGGTACACGGTCTCGGCGATGCGCTCACAAAGCCAAACAGTCAACTCTCCGACGACGAAAGAGCGCTCAAAGATATGTTCAGTTTTGTCAACGACGGCAAATCCTACGTTGACAAATGGATCGACCATGAATATATAGAAAAATTCTCGTTTGAAGAAACGGCGGCAAAGTATAAGGCGACCGTCACTTGCAACAACCCGTACAAGAATATGGTTGCGGAGAACGTCGCAAATTACAGAGCGCAAATGAACGAGCCCGGCAACTCAAACGCTTATGCGCAGGGCGAATCCGAATTAGAAACGGTTGACGAGAAGAAGGCATACCTTACGCAGAGCTTTAGGAACGGCAAAGTGCCCGCTATGTTCTACAACGCGCGTATGGCGCAACTGGATAACGGAGAAGTGAACGCAAAACTCCCTCCGTTCTTTGCGGCGGACGACCTCGGCGACGTCGAGGATTATATCGACAGATATTACGACAAAGAAACGGCAAGCGAACTTTCAAGTAGCGACAAGAAATACCTCTACGACAACTTCGTTGAAAGAGCGGTTGAAGAGAAGCGCCAGTTCCTCACAAAGCGATATATGCTTGAAAAGGGACTTGTAGAGCGCGGTCAATTCTTCACGCAGACGGAGATGGAAAAGATCTACAACGCCGCAAACGAAGAGGCGCACCGTGAAGAGCAGGAGCGTATAGCGCGCGAAGAGGCGGAGAGAAAGGCTGCAATAGACAAGGAAAACGCGTTGCCGCACGATGAGCGCATCAAATTCGTGCGCGAGGGTGAAACTGTCACAAAAGACAACTTCGCGGCACTCACGGAACGCTTTTTATCATACTCGTATCGCGATAGATACGATGACCCGAACAAGACCGAGATGGAAAACGTTAGGGCAGATTTCGTCCGTATAGGAGACGGGATAAGAGGAAAGGTGTTTGTAGATTCGCTCCTTAAAAAGCTCACGCCCGAACAAAAGGACGCAATCTTTAAAGAGTTGCCTCAAAACGCAAAAAACGAAGCATACAAGGTGTTTTCTCGTAGGCTTGATATTGCAATGAACGAGTATTACGACCAAAAGGACAAGGAATATAACGCCATGCCTGATGGCGCGGAAAAGGACGCACTCAAACAAGAGATCGATCAAATAAGAGCTATTAAGAAAAGACTTACGGGCAAAGCCGCAATCGAGCCGGATGAGGCGCTCCGTATGGCAAGTCCTTACATTTCGAAAGAAAGATTAAAGGGCATAGAGAAGTCAATGCTCGGCAATTTCAGAACTCAGGATTTTGCCGATAACATCAAATATATCGCCGCAGAGTTGCCAAAGCATTTGAAAGAAGAGGATATGAAAGCCTTGGCGGAAGAGTGCGACAATTTTGTTTTGCCAAGGGATAGGGACCCAAAATATATGGGTTCTCCACAATATACCACGCAGACGCTCAAAGCCTTGGACGACATACAGAAAAACGAGGATTTGAGTTGGCAGGACAAACTCAAAATGGCGGATGACTTGCAAAAAGCCAACGAATTCCTTTTGAAACCTTTCGATCCGAGTTTTTCGCATTATACGGAAAACAGCAGGCAGATGCAAAACGCGTCTTTGCACAAAGAGCGTGAAGCCGGCGCGGAGCAAATGAAAAAGGAAGGACTCGATCCAACCATAGTCGAAATGACCGTAAATCCTCGAACGAACGAAACTCTCGTTGTCCTCAAAGAAGGCAAAGAAGAGGAAATGGAAAAATGGAACAACGCGGAATTCAAGATGTCTCCCGAGACGAAGACCGCAATCTTGCACGTGTTTGCCAAGATGCACGAATTCGGCTATGACAGCGCAGGCGTCGTCGGCGAAGAGGGTGAGTCAAAAGAATACGGACTGAAACCTCTTGCCAACACGATTCGCGAATACAAAAAAGCCATAGAATCCGGTGACGCGTTGAAGATCGCCGAAGCCGCCGAAAAGATGAATACGGAGCGCGCCCACGTGGACGAACTCTTGGGTTATATCAAAAAGCATTTCCCTGTCACAGAGGACAACTTTGCTATGGCAGGCAACATCGAAGTCGTAAGAAACGAATTGTTCCCGCCATACCTTAGATATGAGGACGCGGCAGTCACTCACTTAAGTTCGATGTATATTGCAATGAACTATGCAAAGGCAAACGGCATCGAGCCGGAAGAGTTCCTTGAGCATCCCGCAAAATATATGCGCAAGACTTTCCAAGAAACGATGAGCCACAACCTCGATCACGCAATTGCAGGCAAGACGGGCGCCGAGGCGCTATTCGAAGTTTGCAAAAACGGCAACAGTGCACCGCGAGTAAGTTATGGCGCACCGCGTACGTTTGAAGCATTCCGCTATATGGATATCGATCCGGAAGTCCGCGCTCACAACGCAGGTCTCGGAGAATTCTTTGATACCACCGTTATGAACAACGCGCAAATGGAGATCGACGACCGCAAGGTTGCGTTCAAAGATCCGGACTCTCACCTGGAAAGACTCTTCTTTATGAACGAGCCTCAAAAGGACGCGTCTATACTCGGTATTTCCTACTATGTAGGAAAGGATTTGGCATTCACAAAGCCACAGCCGTTCGACGAGCTCGCATACATAAAAGACAACGGCAGATCCGTTTCGGAGATGAAGGCACAAATAGACGCGAATATCGCCGAGTATCTCAAACTTAACGTGGAAATCAGGACGGGAAACCGCAAAGAATCCACGCAGGCTATTTCACAAGAAAGACTCGTCACAATCGCGCAAACCGCGGCAAAGAAGGTCTTGATTGCAAAATCCGCAGAGCGTGGCACCCCTGATTATCGTGCGCTTCAAGAATTGCTTACAGACGCAAACAAATATATCAAAGATGTTGTGGCGAACAGCAAGGAGATCTCCGACGAGACAAAGAAGAAGATCCAAGTCACCGCAAAGGGCAAGACGGATTTTGCAAAAGAAGTCGAAGAATTCAATGCAAAGGTCGAAAACTTCTACAAGACGGCAAAAGACGAGCTTGACTTAAAGCCTGACAAAGACTTCAACGACCTTATGAATAAGCAGGCGGAAGAGCTTAAAAAACTTGAAGACAGAATCGCCGCAAGGAAGCAATCGCTTGGTGCAGACGCCGACTATGCAAAGGACGACGAACTTCAGGTTTTGGAGCAAGCAAAATCCGCCAAGGAACAAGAGATCACAAATCAAAAAGCCGACTATCTCAAACAACTCGAAGATGACGTCGCTTCCGGTCGCATTCCGGAGTCCTACCGCATAGCGCGTTCAAATCAGGTCATCATGCGTGGCAAGTTCGACACGCTTCCGACGCCGTTTGAAAAGAGCGGTTTGATGACAAAAGAGGAGTATATAGCCACCTTGGCAAACAATGCTTTTGTAGGCAACAAGATTGACCTAAACGACTATGACGAGGCGGATCGCGACGCTCTCTATGAGGCGTACCTGGAAAGAGAAAGCCCACAACTCCTCCAAGAGGCGGAAGAGTTTGCAACTCGTCGTTTCGCAAAAGAATACGGTTTGACGGACGGAAAGGAATTCCGGGCGCAACAAGGACCTGTCGCGCAAGCCCAAAAGCAAGAAGTCCAAGCGGAACCGGAAAAAGAAGTCGAAGTCCCGAAGGAATTCTCGGGAAGGCTCTTCCAAAAGGGCGAAGAAGTCACAAAAGAGAATATCGTCGACAAGCTACTCGCAATCGAAAAAGCTCCGAAGAACGAGCCTCAAGGCAAGAATTGGCTTGAAAAGAGAGAATCTATCGAGCGAGCCGAAAACAACGTAAGACGTCTTGGCGTGTTCTTTAATGAAGCACTCAAAGCGATGACTCCGGAGAGCCAAAACGCCCTTATGGACGCGATCGGCAGAGAACGCCTTGAAGAAAAAGTCAAACACGAGTATTGGAGGGTGTTGAGACAAAAGACCGGCGCCGCAAAAGAGTTGAGCGATAGAATACACGCCAACATGAATACTATGAGCCTTGCGGAAATCAAGCAGGCGGCAAGTCCGTATTTGACGGCAGAGGAAAAAGCCAACCCGAGATTTGAGCTGCTCGGCAACGTACAATACAACGAGAGTATTTTGAACAGAGATCCAAAACTTTGGAATATCGTCATCGGCGGGCTCAAACCGGAGGACGTCGACAGAATAGCGAAGATTTCCGACAACACCGTCGTTGTCACAGAAAAAGGTTTTGAAGAAAACCTCGTAGGCAGATACGACAAAGAAGTGAATTCCGTAAAAAATATTACGGACAATATGAAGTATTTGCACGGCAAAGAATTGACAGATGAGGATAAGCTGAAAATCCGCGACACGTTGGAAGAAGCAAGATCCCACATGGCGAATTTCAATTCGAATTATAACGACGCTCTCGATAACATTAGAAGGAACAGAGAAATCGGCGACTATGGAATGAACTATGCTCACGTTCAAAACGCGTTCGGAGAAATGGAAAAAGAGGGTATCGGCGCGTCGTATGAAGAAGAGACCAACTTGAGGCTGAACGCTTGGACCCTTAAAGAAACGGGATATACAAGCTTAAATATTGCCGGAAGAGAAACGCAGGTAAAGTTGCCTCAACTCGACGAAAGCGGGCAAAAAGATTTCGATCGTTTGCACGATATGGAGTTTGAGTATAGGCCTGAAACCAAGCAAGCCATTCTCGACGTGTTCAAAAAGATGGACGAGTACGGCTATGACAAAGTGCCTTTCGAGGGCGAAGAAGGTTATAAGATCTACGGACTTCGTCTGTATGACAACGCTCGTATCGACTTCCAAAAGCAAATCGAGAGCGACGACCCTGCGGAAAAAATCAAAGCGGTAGAATCCGCCGAGAGAATGAACAGGGAATACGCCCACACCAAAGAGCTTTTGGGAATGATTCACAAGTCGTTCGCAGTCGAGGGAGACACAGTTATGTACCCGGGCAATCTGGACGTCTCGCGCAACGCCACGATGCCTCCTGAGTTCCGTGCTGACGTCGCCGGCATTTCCACGCTCAACGGCCTTTATATGTCGTACAGAATGATGAAACAAATGGGCGTGTCTCCCGAAGAGTTTGTCAATGCGCCAAAGAAAGCTCTGAACAATTGGATGCAAAAAACGATTGACAATTTGAACTTCAACAAGGCTTTGGCAGGCAAGAGCGGTGCGGACGCAATCCATGAGGTGGGCAAAGAATTTTCTTTCCTCATCAATAGACCTAACTCCGCGGCGGCAAGCAGAGCCGTCGAGGCAATGAGCAAACTCGAAAAAGATCCGAATATGTCCAGGAAGAACTCTATGGCGGAATACGGCTATAGAATGACGACCGTAATGCTTACGGACGGGTTGAACGAGCGCAGCGATGTTTTCAACGCCGCAAAAGACAGACTCGATAGGTTCCTTATCGTCAAAGATCCGCAGAAAAACGGGGATCTCTTGGGCTTGCCTCTGTTCGACTATGACGGCACAAAACGCGTCGGCGAAGCCAAATACTTTGACGAAGCCAAGTATCTTGCAAACAACGATGAGTCTATCGAAGATTTCATGGCAAGAATGAATCAAGAAATGGTCAAATCCTTCTCGACGATGAAAGACAGCTTTGGCAAAACCATGTTGAATTCGAAAGTGCTCGTCAACGCGTACGCTACCGCAGCAAGCAAATTTGCTATCTCACTTGACAAGAGCGCACAGCGCGGACCGGCATACGAGCAACTCAAACAACTTGCGACAAACGGCGGCGCATACATAAAGAACGTGCTGACGGAAGCAAGAAACAGAGGCGAATTCGAATATGACGTGAATGAATTCAGCTTGAACGTCGAACCGTCGAATGCTCATGTGATCCGCGGATTTAACGACTATATGAAGTCGGCGGCAAAGAACGCGCAAAGAGACGCAAAGCCTGTGATTTCGGAAGACGAGCGTCTCAACCGCACTCTTAAACGTCTCGAAGATCAAATCGGCAAGATCGAAAGAAAAGGTCCGCACCTTGCAACCGAAGCAGAGAAGCGCACGCTTAATGAACTTTTGGCGCAAAAGAATAGTCTTATAGCCGAAAGAAAGGAAGCATTGTTGGACGCTTATGCCCAAGGAAGAGTTCCTAAGGAATACGTTGACAGACGTTCCGAACAACTCGATAACGGACCGTATGATAAGAATGTGCCTTTGTTCGAAGCCGACAAGCCGATGAGTGCGCGTGATTTCCAAGCCAAGATGCAAAAAGACGGCAATAACGGTAACGTTAATGAAGAATACGCCAAGTATCTCAAGGAAATAAATACCCAAAAGAAAACGCACTTCCTTAAGTCATTTATGGAGCGTGAAAACCTTACTCAAAAGGAAAAGCGACTCAATAGAGAAGAGAGAGAACAAGTTCGTCAAGCGCAAGCCAAGGCTCAAGAAAAAGCGCAAAAAGACCAAAAGATCGATTCGAATTCAAAAGTCATAGGCGATAATAAAGAGCAAGAAAAGAAGAACGAGATAAAAGAACCCGAAAAGAAAGAAGTCGTCGAAAATCAAGGCGAACGCGTTTCCATCGATATTGACGAAGAAAACGAAATCGAAAAAGGCTCTAACGCCAAAGAAAAACAAAACGAGATTTCTCTTGATAAACTCGAAAACGCCGACGAGATCGAAGAACTCGACGAAAGTCGCTTTACTATCGACCTTGACGAAGGCGACATCGAGTTGAATAATCAACTTCTTCAAGAAGAGAATAAAGGTATTGAAAAACAAATCGACTCTTTGAAGAAATAACTCAACGTAAGACAAACAGTCAAGCGTGTTAAATAACAAGTGATATTAAAAAAAGAAATCGATTCCTTAAAGTAATAACTCAACGCAAGACAAACAGTCAAGCGTGTTAAATAACAAGTGATTTAAAAAAAGAAATCGATTCCTTAAAGTAATAACGCAACGCAAGACAAAACATCATCGTACTATATTACGGTTTTACACAAAAAAGGATTTGGATATGATTCCAAGTCCTTTTCGTTTGTGGATTTATAATAATTATAATTATTGCTAACGCAATTCTTTCCTATCGGAAAGTGTATCCTTACGGATACGATTATAATTCACCGCCCTTCACTCGGCGAAAATATACAAGTGCATTTTCGCTTTCGCTCGGGCTTCATGTTGAGCGAAGTCGAAACATCTTTATCCTTAAAAGCGTAAGCGTTTGCACCCAGCAAATAAGTACGGGCTTTTACTTGTTTGCTCTTATCGAGCAACCTACGCTTTTTGCCCGACTTCTTTGCTTCCGTCAAAAATCCATCGGATTTTAGACGGAATTATAAACAGGATAGCCTTTTAAATTAGATTTTTCGTCAAAGACGAAGTCCACGACTAAAAGTCGTGTCCAAACGAGCGAAGCGGGGTTGCACCCTTTCGACCGTATACGGTCGAAGGAAAGGGGGATTGTCTGCGCACAAAGTAGGCAATCCTTGATTGACTACGACTGCGGAGAGGGGGTTTTTAGACTTTTGTTATTGTAATAAACCAAATTTATCTTACAAGGACTGTAAAATCTTAACAAAAATAATAAACCAAAATTGATTTTTTGTAAAAACCCCCATTTTATCGTCGTAGCCTTGTAAACAAGTCTACTTTGGCAATCAACCGCCAAATGTTGTTATTGCGTTTGCAATAACGTATTATCGAAATAATTCGATAATGCCCTATTCTTCGAATAGACATTTGCCGTCCGCACTGCACTCGGCGAAAATATACAAGTGCATTTTAGCCTTCGTTTGTGCTCCCCCTTTCCCGTCGCTTTTATTGGTTATCCATTTTAAAACCCGTCAAAAATCCGATAGATTTTTGACGGAAGCAAAGAAGTCGGGCAAAAATCGTGGGTTGCTCTATAAGTGCAAACAAGTAAAAGCCCGTACTTCTTTGCTGGGTGCAAACGCTTACGCTTTTAAGGATATAGATGTTTCGACTACGCTCAACATGACGTATTATGAATAGTGCTTAACATTTTTTTCGTCACCCTGAGCATCGTCGAAGGGTCTATATCCTTATATTAAATACCCGACAAAACGCTTGCGTTTTGGAGGAAACGAATAATCCCTCTAAAAAACGTAGTCCTAACGCTTTGCGTTGGGACAAGTCAAAAGAGGTGATTATGAGTAACGACTGCGGAGAGGGGGTTTTAGATATTTTTACCAAAGCGATATAAATTCCGAGCGTTATTTGCGATATATCCTTGCGAATACGGTATGCCCGTGGCACGATATGTCCCTTTGGGGACGTTATGGAATTTATATCATATCGAATACGAGCAAAGCGAGTATATATCGCGTTGAACGAAGTGAAACATATCGTGTTGCAAAGCAACATATCGCATAAAAGTACCATAAGGATATAGATCCTTCGACTTCGCTTCGCTTGCTCAGGATGAAGCACAAACGAAAGCGAAAATGCACTTGTATATTTTCGCCGAGTGCAGTGCGGTGAATTATAGCCGTATCCGTTAGGATACACTTTCCGATAGGAAAG
>Ga0256405_10000653_pt1 | contig 110829 bp, 110 predicted proteins | sample RumenRJG_02DNA_FD_189096 | JGI IMG/M metagenome (GOLD analysis project Ga0256405, IMG submission 189096) | Bovine rumen microbial communities from Lethbridge, Alberta, Canada - RJG_02 | ecosystem: Host-associated > Mammals > Digestive system > Stomach > Rumen | place: Canada: Alberta...
GACTACGAATCAAAAGGTCGTGGGTTCGAATCCCGCCGGGCTCACTCGATCGGAGGTTCAGAAATGAGCCTCCGATCCTTTTGTTTTCAACGGCTCCAGCGATTCACTATCGCCGGATTGTCAAACAGCCCTGTTTACCAGATCTGACATGTTCAGACGTAATTTCATTCATTTTTACCACGTTTTACGTACTGAAACAGTTCAAAAACGGTTCAAAACAGTTCAGGCAAAAAAGTCAAATAGCCCTGGGAGCAGCCTGCCTTTCAGCGGGCCATTTTGTCAACAAGCCCTGGGTTCAGCCTGCTCGTGAGCGGGAGTTGAGGACACAAGTCCTCTCTCCATGAATTCCGTCAACTTGACCGCGCCTTTTTCCTCTTCAGCCTTGGAAAGCTTGGTGTAAATCTCCATGATCATCTTCAGGGACGCATGACCCATCCAGCGCTGAAGAGTTTTAATCGGAATATCGGCGTAATAGCAACGGGTACAGAAGTCAACCCGAAAATCGTGACAACGGATTGTCACGTCCTTCCAGGGCGGCAGTTCTTTTCCGGAAGCCAGAAGCGCCTTGTGCTCCCTGGTCTTACCGTACCAACGTTTATGGCAGCCATTGACCTTGGTTTCCAGAAAGCAGATATAGGATTCATACTTCCTTTCGAAGGCAGTCTGGGACATCAGCTTGCCGTCCTCTTTCGGACACAGCAGACCGTGACGACCCCGGAGAGCATCTGCCAGCGGTTTCACAAGGGGAATCGTCCGCTTCGCGTTCTCCGTTTTCCCTTCAGATTCCTCTGCCTGATTGCCGTTGGAAAAACTGACTGCGCCCCGTACCGTAATCAAATTGTTTTCAAAGTCCACATCCCGGTCAACGTCGATATAAATCGCTTCACCCCTCCGGAGGCCGGTATAAAGCATGACCATGGCTACCAGGCCGAAATCATGCTCACGATAGGTGGAACTGATCAGATCACGCTCCCATTCCTCAAGAGCGCGATGTCCCTCGGCTTTCTTGCACTTGGGACGTTTGACCAGATCCATCGGGTTGCGCAGAATTGCGCCTTCCGCAAACGCTGTGCGGAAGATGCCCCTCAGGGTGGTCATAAACTTATTGACATAGGACGTGGAATAAACGGACAGCGTATTGATGATGGACTGAATGTCCGTCACCGTGATATGCCGCATCGGCTTGTTGTTCAGCTTTTCGCCAGCATATTTGATCATGTTGGCGTACTGCTGCTGTTGACGGGAACTGCAATCGACACGGTAGGTCTCGAGCCATCTCAACCCGTAATCCGTGAACGGCGTATCGCAGTGATCGTAATCGATCCCCGCTTTTTCCAGCGCGACATATTCTTCGCGTTTACGGAGAGCTTCTTTCTTGCTCTTTCCGTAAAACTGCTTATCCTTATAGTTTACCTTGAAGCGACCATCGCTTCGCTGAGCTAACTTATTGCGAGACATTTTACTTTTTCCTCCTAATAAAAATGCCCCGCAAAACTACGGCTAATTCAGTTATCAAGGTTCACAGGGAAGGTTGACTTCCCCTCGCACCTATCATAACAGCCTTAGCTTTGCGGGGCAATAGATTGATTGGTATTTTCTGCAGCGGTTTAGGCTGCGGTGTCTGCCACATCGGGCAGGGGCTGATCGCTTTGATAATCAATCCAGCGCTGAAGCCCAAGACGGTTAACCAGAATTCGTTTTCCAATCCTGAAGGACGGGAAATCCGGTTCCTTAACCAGTTCATAGGCAACAGGACGGGAGATATGAAGCTCATCAGCCGTTTCCTCGACCGTGAGGGTCATCCGCGGAACAGAAACTGACGGAGCAGATTCCGTACGTGGTTCCTGCTGCGGCTTAAGCGGCAATGCCTTTTCGAACACAGGCAACACTCCTTTCTTCGTTGATGGGGTTGACAACCAAGTTGCGGCAACCAAAGGCAAAACATTTTTCCGTTTTCATTTCCCTGTCAGAGAGAGGGAAATGAATCGTTTACGATATTTTTCGGTTTTCACGGTTGCTTTGGTTGCCGCAACGGATACAGACACAGAGAAACATATATTTCACAATAGGTGCAGCCTGCTATAGGCAGCAACCATTATGACAACCAGGATCGCAACCAGCCTGGCAATCATCCCTTATCCGGCTTCAAGCCATTCGGCAGGCATGCCCAGTTGGACTGCCTGTTCATTCGGGATGCTGTTCGGCTTGGGTTGGTTGTCGGGGAGTTGATTGCCGGGATTAGCCTCCCTTGCGGGAGGATCATGGGCTGTTTTGATTCTCTCCCAACCTTTCTGCCGGCCGTATTCAGGTCCGAAACTGCGAGGATTCTCAAATCTCCGCCACTTATCACCCGCTTCGCTTCGCATGATTTCGACATAAGCGTGAAGCTGGTATTTCTTCGGCTCATCCATACGGCCTAAAGCCTCCTTGTGGAGCATACGGCAACAAACGATGTTGCCCTTATAGGATTGAAGCCAGTCGAGAATCTTTCCGGCATCATAGTCTTCCGGCATGAAGTCCTTCTGCACCTCGATCAGCTTTTTAGCGATTTCCGGTGAGAATTTCATGCTGTAATGACCATCGTTGTAGATGGACATTGCTTCCGCCCATACCTGTTCAATGTAAGCGCGCGATTCGGCCTCATTGTCGAGAATATGGACTTCCGCCTTCGTTCCATCCGTCATGACAGGAAGAAAACGGCGGTTTCCGGCCCGATCCAGGGGAAGGAAATCATAGGAATTCGAAGTTCCGGCAAAGATGCACTGCCGCAACCTGTCCTGGGGCTGGGATTCATAGGGCACGCGATAAGTATCCTTCTGCCGGCTGAAGAATGATCTGCTTTCCTCCACGCTCTTGGCGTTATTGGTGGCAAGCATTTCGCAGATTTCAACAATCCAGTGTCCCTGAAGCCGTTGAAATACTTTTTCATCATCCAGACGACGGATATCATCCGAGAACCATTCGTCATTCATCGCCAGGAACCTGAGGAAGGTGGACTTCCCGATACCCTGACCGCCTACCAGCGCCAGAACTTCTTCATACTTACAGCCAGGGATGAACACGCGCCGGATTGCTCCGAGCAGTGCATGCCGGAAAACTTCTTCCGTATAGTCATCCTCAGCAGAACCGAGGAAATGATGCAGACAGTGACGAATCCGGGGGACACCATCCCAAACCAGGCTCTCCAGTTTCTGGCGAATCGGATGAAAACAGTTGTTGTTCGCCACGATGCTCAGCGCACTGCGCATTTTCTTATCGCTGGAGAGGCCATACTTCTTTTCACAGAAGTATTGCAGAAAGTTCAGATCTGTATCTGTCAGAACAGATGAACTTCGATGCCAACCAAGATCACCGATAATATCAATCCGTTCAGTCAGGAGATTGAAGCGAATCGAATCCTTCAGCAGTGGATCCTGAGTGAAAACAGTGACATAGTTCCCGATGGTGTTTTTCACAACACCTTTATCGGTCACTTCAAGGCTGTCCCGGATTTCAGCACGAAGCTGATCCTGCTCCGTATTGATCACGGTCAGTTCATGAAAGTTATCCCTGGAATCAGCCTGCTGAGATGACGTGCTGCAGCCAATCTGCAACGGAATCTTTTCTATCATTCCATATACGCCTCCCCGTTACGCTGCCTGTTCTGATTTCGCAGGACGGGCATGCTTGTGCAGAAACAATCTGACCTGATCCAGGGTGCCGTCGGCAAGCAAATCCTTTACCGCATATTCCCGGGTTAACTGATCATTACTGGCCAGCTGGTCTACCCAGTCAGAAACGGAAGGCAGCGTCTGCAACGCTGCCACGAAATGTTCATCCCATTCGGCGTCCCGATCCACAGGAGCGTAGTCTTTCTTCCACTGCTTCAGCACCAGTTCATACCGATGCATTGTCCTGAAAGCAGACCTATCATTCCAGAATACGGGCAGAATGGTTTTCTTATCCGGCCGAACGGGAACAAGTGCCGCGGATTCAGGCGGACGAGGCAGCAGATGAAAATCATCAGCAAGCTTCCGGGCAGCATCATAAAGCGTGAGATGGAAAACGCCGGCGACAAAATCAATTACATCGCCTTTGGCATGACAACCAAAGCAATAAAACCGATTGTCAACCTTCATGGAAGGATGCTTGTCGTTATGAAACGGACAGCACATCATTCCGTTGCTCTTTACAGAAAAACCATAGAATTCAGCTGCTTCCTTCACGGTAACAGCCTCCTTCACATCAGTAAAAATGCTCATTGTCATTCCTCCAAAGTTATAGAAATAAGAAGATCGCCGGTAAAATCATCTGCCGGCGATCCGGAAAAAGAATCCTTGGGGAACTTCTCATCGCAATGAATTCATCAGGTTCCCCGGTTTTCAGGGATGTAGGAGTACATCCTGCATAAAAATGCTTCGGTTGAGAATGACCGAAGGTTATCAATATTCAATTGTCAGGTTTACCGGGAATCGTGATCACGCTGGATCACTTTACGCCGGGGCGGTGCTTCCAGTTCTTTTTGCCGGAAAGCCTTGAGCTGTTTACGGATCGAAGGAGCAATCTCCTTTTCGATCTTTCGGATGTTCTCCGAACGGACTTCGGATTTGAACAGCCGCTCTTTGATCCAGCTGACCAGCTTTTCGGTACGCTTCTGGATCATGGAGATTGCGCCGTCAATGTAAGCGCTGACTGCATCCCGGATGGCCGGTTTCAGCTTTCTGTCCGGAGAAGTGTTTTTCTCCTTAAAGGCAGAAAGCGCTCTGACCGTACTGGCCTGAGTTTCCCTGACCACGCTCTCAGCAGTCACTTTCACAGCCGAGTCATGGGCTTGTGCAGCAATGCTGGCGATGAACACCTTTTCATCATCCAGCAATGAAGCATTGCTGTCGATCTCGGCCTGCTGCTGCATTAGAATCTGGCTGTTCTGGGCCTGCTGAGCCTGGAGACTAGCCAGAGCCTGTTGCTGCTGGGCGATTGCTTCCTGCTGCTGGTCGATTTCAGCTTGCTGCGATTCAATGATGAAATCATTTTTCTCGCGGTAAGCCTGACCGCCGTAGATGGGTTCCTCTTCGATTGAAAGGCCGTGTTCCTTGCAGACATCAATGAACAGATCCCGGCAGATCGAATCGAAAGTCATTTTTCGATTGTTTTTCCGGCTCGACGATTCATCCGGATTCGGAAGAGGAATTCCCATTGCTTCCAGCGCCTTTTCCTGCTTCGGCTCAATTTCCTCGTAATCGTTCTTCACGTCGAAAACATGCCGCTCATGGACATGAGGCGTCGTTTCATCCAGATGAAGCGCCCAGTCCAGAATATGCACATGTTCTCCGAAACGGGCGTTAAAGCGCTCACGATAATCATCGAGTACATCCATCAGGACGGAAGGCGGAGTTTCGCTGCCCTGTTTTCCGATCTGGTAGATCGTTTCTTCCGGGCAGGTCCGCCTGTCTTTCAACAGAGCTTCCGCAGTACGGTTCCGTTTGGAATGGCCGGCTTTCCGATTCCGCTCATTCTGACCGGCGACGAAGTCGGAATAGCGTTCCGTGTAGAACTGCTTTTCGACATCCGCAAAAGACGGATATTTTCCATGCTCCTGTTCTTCATGGGAACGCAGACCATTTTGATAGTCCCAGTACATATTCAGATGCGTCCGGGAAGAATCAATGTGGTCAGCATTTTCCGCGTCGAATTTCCGGTCATTGTGCTTGGAACTGTAAGCACCGCTTTTTCCAGCGCGACCGTTATGGCGGGATACACGTTGAGCTGCCATAGTAATTTTCACCTCCTTTCTGGGTTGGGATTGTTGGGGTAGAGGGAAGAAGCGGGGGACGCGATCCAGGAGACCTGGCTTTTTTAGACAGGTAATACCCAGTACTATGTGTCGAACCCTACGGGCCCAACACATGACTGGGCCAAAGGTTTCACCTCTGGACTCTGAGCGAGGGCGCTGCCCTCTGCACTCCCGGCAGGCGTTGTCACCCTGCACCCGACCCAGAGCACTCCGTCTCTGGACTCCGGGCAAGGTCTTACCTTGCAACTGCGCAGACGCTGCCGCCCTGCACCAGGCCCAGAGGGTTTCCCTCTGGACTCCCTGCCAGCTGAAAAGCAATGCGCTTGCTTTCCTGCCGGAGTGATATCACTTTGGTATCACCTGAAATCAGGCATCAAAAAAAGTGATACCAATCTGATATCACCTGATCGCCGCATGGGTTTTATTCACAGCCTCACAGGCTGTTCATAAAATTATCGGCGATATCGAAATTCCGATCCGAGATCTCCTTGCTGCCGGTAGTGCCCGTTTCCGTTCCGGAAGGCTGCACCGCCAGCGGCAGATCATGGATCGCGTCACTGACTGCCTGACGCACGATTTCTTTAAGTGCTTCTGCATCTGCGATTCCCCCAGGCGCAGGCGCTTCGGCAGTCAGTGCATCCACAATAGTGGCTGTACGGGAATGCGGACTGTTCTTCAGCAACTCATAAGCACGAGCATGCTCAGCCCTGTTCAGGTTCAGCCGTACAGTGAAGCTGACGGTGTTCTCATTCTTCTTCAAAGCGAACACCCCGCTTGCGGAGTGCCTTGGCAGCCAGCTGATAATAGCCTTTAGCCGTAGCCTTGATATCATCAATAAAGGTGACATGCCTGGAATCCCATGTTCCGAAATTCCGGATCAGGCAGGCACCGCCTCCCATGAACCAGAGCCGCATGAGCCGGGGATCATATTCATGCTCCCGAAGGCTCCGCATGATTCCGTTCACATACCCGACGGCCGTATCACGGATGGAACTGACCACCTTTTCATCTACGCCGGCTTTTCCATAGCGGAGAACCTGCTCGATGATGCTGTCATCGACCTTCAGGTGCATTTCTCCGCGCATGAGTGCTTCCCTGGCAGCCAGCATACACTGATGAGTGCCGTACTTTTCAGTAAAGCACTTCCCGCTGATGGGACGGCAGTCATTGATGTACATGATATTCATGGTTCCGTTTCCGATATCGCAGAGCATATTGACGCCGGTAAACTCTTCCAGGTGTCCAGCTACAGCAGCAAATCCCTGGGCGTACATTTCCACGCCCAGGATCTCAACGGAATAATCAATTCCGTTATACCGAAATTCCAGATTGGGAATCCGGGTCAGATAACGGACAAAGCTTTCCTTCTGCTGACCGACCCAGGTCAGGGGCAGACCGACAGCCAGATAAACCGATGCTTCGGTCAGTCCGCGCCGCTTCATTTCCCGGGCGATAGCGACCATGGTCAGCTTCAGATAGTCTTCATCAGCGGTCTTATCGGCGGTAAATTCCTTGTGGGAATCGCCGATCGCGTACCATTTTCCACCCCAGGAGAGCTTGTTGAGCACCATGGCAGGCTCCTCGCCATACTCCGTAATCCCGGTGGGGAAAATGTCGTTCGGGGTTTTCACGTTGCCATACCCGTGATCAATCGCCACGAGGATGGTCTTCTTATCAGGGACAATAAACATATTTTTCCTTTCTGCCGCAGTTGCGGCGATCATAAAATGGCGGACTCAACTGTCCACAGGGGGAAACAGGGAACCGCGCTTTATGCCCTCATAGGCATCATCTCCTTTTATCCGGGCTTTCTTGCCCTTTTCACCGTTATTATGTTGAAATTTGCGAAAAACATGAAAAACACCTGACAGATCAAAAATAAAAAACCTGACAAAATGCTTTTGTTCGTCTTTTCTTTTTCGGAGAGATGCTTTATAACAGAGAAAGGGCCTAATTTTGCGATTAACGGTGATGAGTAATGAGCCTGACAAAGCACAGCACTATGCTGGATCTGATTTATGCCGATGATACGGTTCAATACAGCGGGAAGGTTATGCCTGCCGGTTCTGTTGCCTGTATGGCACACAACATCAGCAAGGAAGATCTGGCCGCGGCCAAGCCGCTCTGTCAGCAGATTGCGCCGGTTGAAGTTACGTTACTGTTCCATTTTGTCGATGAAAAAGATATGGAAAGCGCAAGAATCGCCGCGCATTCCCTGGTCAAAATCATTTCCCGTTATGAGCTCTTCTCTTTCTTTGATGTTCCCAATATTGATCAATGGCTGGACCAGGTTTTTTCCATGAAAACAGTCAGCAGGATTCCCGAGTTCAGCAAGATCCTGTCCAATGGACAGATGGATGATCAAACGGCGGAAAAGTATGGGCCGGAGATCACTCTGCAAATACTGGCACCGTTCCTGGTTCATTTTTACGATGCGGTCACGCAGTTGCAGGAACACCTTGCACCTTTTGCCGAAACACTGGACGCTCCAAACAAGCAGAGAACGAAGGATGCGTATTTATCCCAGTTCAGCAAATCTTTTCCGGAGGAGATTCACCTTGGGGACGGAAGCAATTCCTGGATGTCCCTGATGAATGTTTCAATTCAGTATACAGCAGGGAATGATGTTCAAGACAGGCGCTGGCAAATGCAGAAACATATGCATTTTACCAGCCTCGCCAGTATGCTGCGAACCGATTTCTTTGAGGGCCTGTCTGTCGGCCATGCTCCAAAACGCTGCGGAATTTGCGGGAGATGGTTTCTTACGACAAATGCCCGGAAGACAAAATACTGTAACGATATTTGTCCTGACGATCCCACCGGCCGCAAATGCAAAGCGATTGCCAGCAGGCTTGGAAGGGAGGCCCGTGAACGTGCGGAAGATCATCAGCTGAACGAACCCTTCAAACGCTGTATGAATTGGATTTATCAGGCAATAAGGCGAAACAAACTGGACCTGGAGTTGGCCGATGTGATGAAAAAACTTGCCCGGGATAAAAAACAGCGGGCAATAGCCGATCTGAAATATGCCAAGGGTTCCTATATGAAAGAAATGGATCAGAAGGCGCTGAAAGCTGAGGCAGAGCGTTTTCTTCAGCACACGTAAAGGAGGTCCCATTGGAACAGCAGGCACTGAAGTATTACTCATGGGATTTGGGTGATTATGCATTCAGGGCATCTATGGCAGAGCACAGAAAACTGACGATGTACGATGCGGAGAACGTATACAAACTGGTTCAAGCCCTGCCGAAAAGAAAGCATGAAAGCAATCCGAATGATTATATCCTTAAGGCAAAGGAAACCCATGAGCTGAAATATCTTTTCTTCTATTTGGATGAGAACGAGGCGTATTTCAACAACCAGATCAGGGCTTTCCTGACGAGCGAATCCAAATATATCGCGCCGGAACGATTTATGGACCTGAAACTGGAATGCAGGGAGGAAGTGTTGCGCCGTTTCCCGGACTATGATCCGAACAGAGGAACTACGTTTATCACATTCATTCATCGATTCATTATAGATACAATGTTGCGGTTTCGGATGTCGGAAGAGTTTTATTCATTTGATTCCCTGAGTGAATATAAAGATGCGCGCCGCATTATGCAGCTTTATACCGAATGCTATGGAGATTCAGAAAAAACGATCCGCCTGTTTTCGGAGCAGAGCGGCTGCTCAGAGAAAACGGCAGCGGAAAAACTGAAAGCAGCATGGCGGCAGCGTAACAGGCTGTTGCCCAGGAAGATCAATGATGAAGGAGAAGACTGGGAACAGGACGATGAACTGATTCCGGATTATTGGGATTACGCCAGTATCCTCTGGGACGGAATGGAAGCCGAGAAAGTGAATCAGGCTTTCTGGGGCAAAAGCATGTCGTACAGGGATCAAACACTGCTGGAGCAGCGTAACGCAATCTGTATGACATGCGGGCGCATCAGCAGCATGAGCAAGCGGATGTCTTTTGATGAACTGGCGACGCTGTTTGAAGGCTGTGGTCCATCTGGCGCAGAACGGGCATACAATCGGGCTGTGGAAAAGCTTCTGCTTGAGCTGGTCAGGCTGGGACAGCTTCATTGTGTTCGGATCAGACAGGAATCTGTTCAGCGCATAGGTAAAAAAATAACCGCCGCTGTCTATGCCTATCAGGTTGACAACGACGGTGAATGGGGTAGTATTCAGTTTGATCTCCAGGAAAAGACTGCCTGGGTAGAGACGTTTGCGGAACATGATCTCCGTGACACCTGGACTGTGACAGACGCGGCCATACAGGCAGTATTGGAAAGTGATAATGGGAAACTGCCGAAAAAGATGCTGATACCGGTGGACTTGGAACGATATTAGGATACGCGAGGAAAACTACAATCGATAAGTGGGTGACTGGTTATCACAGGGCCATTGCCGGGGAAATCGCTGATCTGGTTTGATAACGCTAATCAGTTCAGGAATTGCTTTTTCCAAACAGACCATAAGCATACAGCCAAATCCGGACAGGGAAACAGAGCGATCCCCGGTCACCTTATCCCGGTGAAATCGGATTGAAATACGACGATATTGATCGCCCTGCTTTCTGATCATACACAGCCTATGCTTTCTCATTCTCATCATCCTCCACATCTATTAGACGGTTCGGCCTGATGTTTTGATTGCTCCAAACGAAAAAAGGCAGCCGAAGCTGTCTTCTATAAAGGTTATTATTGATCGGCAAATAAATCCCAGGTAACTGCGAAAACCCTCCTGGTCAGCTTACCCACCCGATTGTCCAGCCGGTTGTGGCAACCATTGCTGCAGAACACGAACACAAACCTTGTTTCCGGATCGTAATACAGATTAACCAGAATCCCGTTACACAGTCCCTGATGTCCATAGAGGGTCTTGCCATTTACCAGGGTCGTTTCATGGTGAACACACAGGCCATAAGGGGTTTTCGCGGTGATTCCGCCCTTTCCGCGCTGTTCATCCATCATCATTTCAACCGTTTCCATCTGCAGCAGCGTGACCCGGTTATAGAATCCACCGTTACAGAGAAGCATTCCGATCCGGCATAGGTCTGTTGCCCGCATCCAGAGGGAACCAATTGTAATCCGGTAATGATTATCCGGATTAACCTCCGCGTCCCAGGCTTTGCTCAGCGATGTCTCTCTGGACTTATCTATTTTTCCGTCAGTGGTATACAGGGTCGCTACGTTTTCAGGATCAGGAAGCAGTCCGGCGGAGTATGATGCGCTGATGTTCAGCGGGGAAAATATGTTCTCCTGCAGGTTATCATCGATATTGCTGCCCGTGACACTTTCGATGATGGAACCCATGATGCCCGCACCGAAGTTGGAATACCGATATTTTGTCCCGGGAACCTCATTGTACCAGTTGCTTCGATTCGTGTACTCAAAGGCGATCAATGACGAAAGCGTTCTCGTTTCATCGAAATACCCTCCGTAGGGATTCAGGGAGGAAGTATGGGTCATCAGCATCCGGAGCGTGATCGGTGTCTTCCGGTGATATGGATTTCGAATCTCGTAGCCCAGATAAGCTGAAATATCCTGATCCAGGTCTAACGTTCCCTGTTCCACCAGTTGCATGGTACGGATGGCTGAGACCAATTTCGTCACTGACGCCAACCTAAAATATGTACTCTCCGTGATGGGCTCTTTTGCTTTCTTGTCCGCATAACCGTAATAATATTCATAAACAATTTCTCCATCCTTCGCGACGACAACTGCAGCGCCGGAAGTTTTAAAGTTTTGCATAATCGTATTTAGCCTGGTATCAGCATCATTCATCTCTGTGCAAAAGGCGAATTCTACATGAAAGGTAGCTGTTCCGCAAATAATAGCCAGCATGGCAGAAGCTAACAGATTCCTGATTGAATATGCCTGACTTTGCGTATTTTGAACGGAACAAGCTGTCTTCATCAGTGCGTCTATGCAATCCGGCGATATGGATGGAAATGCCGATCGCAAACATATCGCCATATCCTGAGATATTATCTGATTCATGCTGTAATCGTCCTTTTTTTATCTCTTAGTAGTCCATCATTCAGTCTGGCCGACCAACCTGTCCAAGCGGATGGAAAACTGTTCCGCGTTTTCTTTTCCATTCACAAAATCCTCCACCGCAGCATAAGCCTCGTTGTGAGCACCCTTAATTAATGAATCCCAGCAGATTTCGTACTCCAGCGCAGGGACAGCATGTTGGTCAAGCCGCCATACACTGTCCAGATATTCCTGCGTCGCGCAGGTAAACACCCACTTTTCCCCAAACATTTTAGCCTTATCCGTTCGGAAGGCTTTCACATCGACCCAGTCCGGATGGACGAGGGTGTAAGACGCATAGTTAATATTCCCGTCAGACAACGGATCTTTCCGATGCGCAACAATGCATTCGAGGAAGGCGGGGGCCTGATCGACAAACTCGCTTCTGTTTCTGACACAGTAGAGTTGGATGGATACGGGAAGCAATGGTGGCTGATTTGACTTAATGCGCCACGGAATCAGATTGTCCTGTGTGAAGGTATCCAGGCCGTTGGTAGCAATGCCCGCATAGCAATCCGTGAAAAGCTGATGCCCTTTCTGATGCTTTGTATCCTTCTCAGTGGCGAACAGCCTGCCGAAAAGATCGCGTGTACGCTCTGCCATGCGAATAAAATCAGGATCATTGAAAACGGGCTCATATCCGGCATGCCTACATTGCAGCGTGTGATACTCCATCAGCATGTGAACGAACCAGGTCACATTCGCATGACCCAGTCGATCATAGTAAAAGCAAAACCCGTCATGCGGCGTTTCCAGATAGATTTCAACAAAATCAAGCAGTTCCTCAAAGGAGGACGGCGGCGACATATCTCGAAACGGTGAATCCGTCCAGGCATCCGTATAATAGAGCGATTCACGACTGTTTATAGAATTCGGGAAACCATACAGCCGTCCGTCCTCCGTCATCAGATTGTCACGGATCGCGTTTTGAACAAACGCAGGCATGGCGGCAATGTCATCCAGCATCATCCGGGTCGGTTCGAAGGCGGAAACCAATCCTTTTTCGATAAAAAAATCAATACAGTCACGGTTTTCAATCATGAAAAAATCCGGAGGATTGTTGCCTGCCACGACGTCCATTGTCTTTCGATATCCGGAGAACCGAAGTTCCTCCAGCGTGCCGGCGGAACCAATCATGGATGCCCAATCGGCATGGAGATTCTCCGTGTTTCCCGCGTCTTCATCACCATATACAATGAGTACGGTCTGCCCTTCTGCCAGTGTCGCCTGCGTGGCGGTCATCGCAAGCAGTATGATCGTAAGCAGCATCACTGCCGCCTGCAGGGCGCGAGAGATGTTTTTCATCGGTTTATTCATCACCAAACTCCTCAATCCAGATTGTTTTATCGTTAGCACCATGAATCGCAGCGGCCCACTCCCTGTCCAGCTCCGCGGCGAATTCCTCCGCAGTCATTTTGCCCTTTATAAAAAACTGGTTTTTCGCCCGCATACACTCGCCGTATTGGCTCTTGATCATCCAATTGCTCTTTTCCAGGCAGGGCACAACATACTGGTCCAAGCCTTTAATGCTGTCTACCCATTCCTGCGTATACCGCGAATAGCCCGGTGATTTATCCTTTTGACGGAAACTGTTTGTTGCCTTCACATCAAACTTGTCCGGAAAGGCCCATACATCATACAACCTTAACCCATAGTACATCTCCGTATGCGGAATGGTGGTTTCAAACAGTTCAGCCGCGCTGGAAACATATGCACTCGACTTGTTGACGCAGTACAGGATCATCTTCGCGTTTATGAGCGGAGGCTGGTCTGATGTTATTCGAAGCGGGATCATATTCGCGCAGGTAAATGTATCTTTGCAGTTATAGGACAGCCCGGTTGCCTGACATTCCGCGAACAGATAGCGTGTTTTCGAATTAGCTTTCTTTCCGTAATCTGTCTTCATCAACCGCTGGTAAAGCTGTTGAGATCGTTCCGCAAGCGCGATGAATTCCGGATCACTGAACACAATGGGCTGTCCTGCGTAATTGTGCTGAACCACCCAGCCGCCTATAAGAGAATCTACAAATACCTCATTGAGATACGCTTCCTTTCCCCTGGGTGAGTAATAGAGCCGGAATCCATCGTGGGGCGTATCCAGAAACACTTCAATAAAGTCCAACAGCTCTTCAAAAGAAGAAGGCGGCGTCCTGTCTCGAAAGGGAGACGCTTTCCACGCATCGGGAATCCAGTAGCCGACAAAGAACATGGACCATACAACCTGATCGCCAGCGGAAGGGTATCCCAGTATTCGTCCATCTTCTGTAATCAGTTCGCTGTGGAAGAGGTGCTGCAGCCAGGGTGGCATTTCAGAGATTTCTTCAAGCATCGCTTCCGTAGGAGAAAAGGCTTCAATCACCCCGGACTGATAGAGCGTTTTGGGTGTTTCATCTCCCGAACTCTCAACACTTATGAAATCCGGCTGGTAATCATAAATCTTATCTGTAAAGACATCATAACCCTGTGTGACCCGAATGCTTTCCAACGGCTGAACGAACCCCAGTATTTCCGCCCATTGTATTGCCTGTTCAGTCTCGGCGATCCAGGATAATGTGGGCGGAGTCTGGCCGCTTCCCGCACATGTGCACGTTATCGGCAGGGAAAGAAAGATCGCTGCAACGATAGCGAGAATGATTTGCCTATTCATCATCAAACTCCTCGATCCAAATGTCCTTATCGCTTGCGCCATGAATCGCAGCAGCCCATTCCCTGTCAAGCTCCGCAGCGAATTCCTCGGCAGTCATTTTGCCCTTTATAAAAAACTGGTTTTTCGCCCGCATGAACTCTGAATACTGACTGAAAATGATAAAATCATCATTTTCCATGCAAGGTACAATATACTGATCCAGATTTTTGATGCTTTCTACCCATTCTCTTGTATATTTTTGATACTTCGGAACTTTTCTCTTGTCCATATCTTTATTATATGCTTCCAGATCAAACAGATCAGGGAACGCCCAGACATCGTAAACAGTCATCCCACGTATCTGCTCCACATGGGGAATCGCAGCTTCAAAGAGTTCAGCTGAATATGAAGCATATGAACTTCCACTTCGAACGCAGTTAAGACGCATTCCTAAATTCAGCAATGGAGGCTGATCCGATGTGACACGAAGCGGAATGATATTCGCACAGGTAAAGGTATCTTTCATGTTGTATGACCACCCGCGAAGCTGATAGTGGGCGAACAGATACCGCTTTTTCTTGCTGACATTTCTCTGGTAATCGCTTTTTAACATTTTTTGATACAATTTCTGTGCTCTGCCTGCCAGATCTACGAACTGTTCATCGCTGAACATAATCGGTTTCCCCGCATACCGGCGTTGTACAATCCATGATTTCATCAAAGGCTCCAGAAACAGGTCAACGAGGTATTCATTTTTGCTGTTATCTCCAAAGCCACGAAAGAAACAGAATCCGTCATGGGGTGTATCCAGATATATTTCCATAAAATCCAGCATTTCTTCAAAGGAAGACGGAGGAGTCATGCTCTTAAACGGGGATGCGTTCCAGGCGTCCGGAATCCAATAGCCAATGAAACGGGGAACTGAACAAATACTGCAACCTGAATCCGGGTATCCGAGCAGTTTCCCATCATCAGTCATCAGCTCATTCCGGAACACCGTTTGCACATACTTTGGCATGGAAGCGATTTCATTCAACATGGCATCCGTAGGTGTGAATGGTTCGATAATTTCTTTGTCAAGCCACCCTTTCAGTGTTGCACCATCACAGGAGAAAAAAACCCGGCTGATAATCCTGAACTTTGTCAAAATAGTCATCATAGCTTTTTGTAGTGAAAAGGTTTTTCAGTGGTTTTCTGAAGCCGAGCTTTTCAGCCCATACATACAACATATCCTCGTTAATTCCCATAAGGATAGGGGTGTCTGCTTCTGCGGATTGTTCCCCTAACGCATATGAACATTGTGCAAAAAGCATCATTGCAGTCAGCAGGATGCAGAAAACGTTTTTCATCTGCTTATTCATCAATCAGTATCCTCCGGAAACTCTTCAATCCACATCTCCACATCATTAGCGCCGCTAATGGCTGCAGCCCATTCCCGGTCCATCTCGGCAGCGTATTCCTCCGCTGTCAGTTTGCCGTCTACCCAGAATTGCTGCTGCGCCCGCATGCAGGCTCCGTACTGGCTTTCGATAATCCAGTTTGTTTTTTCCATGCAGGGCACGATTGATTGATCCAGCGTACTGATGGAAGTCAGCCACTCCTTTGTCAGATACCTGTATTTCGTCCCGTTGCGCTTTTTCAGGTCCTGGTTCCAGTCCTCAGGATTGAATTTGTCAGGGAAAACCCACCAGTCATACATGGTCATGCTTCGTTTTTTTTCTACATGGGGAATAGCTGTTTCAAAAAGTGCAGGAGCATAAGAGGCATAGTTGCTCCCCCTGCGGACGCATTGAAGTAAATTCATAGTCACATTGAACAACGGCGGCTGGTCGGCAGTGATCCGAAGGGGGATGATGTTTGCACAGGTAAAAGTGTCCTTTTGATTGAAAGAGAAACCGTACTGTTGACGTCCTGCCAGCAAATACCGTACTTTGGTGCTCACCTTCTGTTTGAAATCCACCTTCAGCAGCCGCTTATACAGCTTTTGAGCCCTGCCTGCCAGCTCGATGAATTTCGGATCGCTGAACACTACGGGTATTCCGGCAACCCTGCACCGAAGTATCCAACCCTCCAGCAGATTATCCCTGAACAGCTCAGACAGATATTCTCTCTTGTCACCTGCAGTGCCATAGAAGAGCCGGAAGCCTTCGTGAGGCGTATCCAGAAAAATCTCGATGAAATCCAGCAGCTCCTCAAAAGAGGAAGGAGGCGTAATATCCCGGAAGGGGGAGGCGGCCCATGCGTCGGGCACCCAATAGCCGATAAAGCCAGGTACAAAACAAATAAAATATCCAGCGCCGGGATAAGCCAGCAGTTTCCCATCCTCAGTCATCAGCTCGTTGCGAATCACCTGCTGGATCAAAGGTGACATTGACTCAATTTCCTCCAGCATGGCGCTGGTAGGAGCAAAGGGCTCAATGAGACCGGCTTTGTAGAGTGCTTTGGGTGTTTCCTGCATATCGGTATCAACTCCAAAAAAATCCGGCTGATAATCGTTGATCAGGTCGATAAAGCTGTCATAGTGCTGTTTGGCTACCAGGCTTTTCAAGGGTTCCTGAAAACCCAGCATCTCAGCCCATTGCTTTTCGGTCTCCTCACCGGCGATCCACAATAATGTCGGTGGTTCCTGAGTTCCTTCCGCTCCGGCGTTCGCTGCTGTCATTACACACAGCATGATTGCCATCACTGCCAAAGTGATTCTCTTTCTCATGGCTTAAACTCCTCATCCGTTCTTTCTGCCTTTTCCTCATCAGCGCAGGCATATTGGGCAATGACCAATAAGAGCATCACTGCCAGCAGCAGGATACAAAACAGGTCCTTCATTTTTCCTCCCGAAGGGAGCGCCGCCATCCGTTTGAAGATGACGGCGCTCCGAATGGATCTTTACTTTTTCAGCTGCAGCACCAGCATGGTGTCATTCCCGCTTGCATCGGGGAATACCAGATGAATTGTTTCCGGAATCTGATCCACAGAAATCATCTGCGTATACGGAATCTGCGGCCAGGTATCAAGATTGGAGAAGCCACTGGAAAGGGTAATACCGGTGGGATAAGCTTCTCCGTTCTCCTGCACAAGGTCCACCCTCAGCTTGTCAAGGGCCATATCCTGTGTCGCACCTTCCAGAGCGGTCAGATTGGTTGTGAAGTGCAGGCCGCTGGGCAGCAGTTCCGCGTGGATGCTGTCAATCTGGAAGGCATCAAGTACCTTAGTGCCTTCAGGAACGATGTATTCCGCCGTAGCAATGGCCTTCTCGGTATGGATGGGCAGATCCACATATTCCTTGGTGACGTTGGTATCGTCCTCTACGTCTTCCAGGTTCACCAGCTTTGTCCGCAGATACACCTGGGCTTTGATTTCCTCACCGCTGATCTGCCCGTTCAGGGGCTGCAGGGAGAAATACGTCAGGCTGCCATCATCATTGAACATGGGATCCTCATATGCTTCGCTGCCCCAGAGTTCAGACGGAATCTCCAACGTGGCGCGGACGCTGTACAGGGGCAGGTTCAGTTCTTTCGCAGCTTCCACCCAGGTCATGGTCGGATCGACACCGAGCTGTTTCGCAACAGCGGCGCTGTTTTCCCCGTAGGCACCGATAGCTTCGGTGAAATCATCCGCTGCCAGAATTCCTTTTACGCCGTCCGCCAGCCGGGCTTCGACGGAGATCATAGCCAGCCGCGAATCACTGTAACGTTCCCGTACGGTGAAAACCACATCGCCTTCCTGCCAGGATACAGGTTCACACGTTGCCATGATTTCCTGAGCGGTCTTCGGGATATCAGCGCCATAGTCTTTTTTGAAGAAATCATTCCATCCGAAAATACTGCCGGCTGCCACAGCCACTGCCATGGTCGCCACAATAACACAAGCTGCAATCAGTACGGTTCTAAAAGCTACCTTTTTCACGGGTTCGTCCTCCTTCACGGAGCGAGCGGCACTCATCAGCGCATCGCGGGTTTCTTCCGGCATTGGCCTGAAAGCATCCCGCAGATTCAGATTGTCCATGTCACGCTTCATTCCGCATCCAGCTCCTTTCTCAGTTCTTTTTTCCCCCGGCGAAGTCGTCCTCGAAGAGTTGTCATCGGGATTCGCAGCACGTCTGCTGCTTCCTCATAGGTCATTCCCTCTGAATAACAGAGGACAAGAGGCAATCGAAGCTTCTCCGGAAGAGCCTCCAATGCCATCGCCAGGTCAGGGTCCGGGGCAGAAGAGTTTTGTACCGGGATCTTGTCCAGTGGAACGATTTTCCGATGCATTCGTTGTGTGTCGTAACACGCGTTGATCAGTATACGGGTCATCCAGGTGCGGAAATACTTCTCTTCCCGCAGCTTGTCCCGCTTTTCCCAGGCTTTGAGGACAGCATCCTGTAATGCGTCCTGCACATCGGCTTCGTTCCGCAGGATCGACCAAGCTACCCGGTACATCATGTCCGAGCAGGTTTCGATCTCTGCGATGAAGAATCCCCTGTCCACGGTGTTCTGCCTCCTGGTTCGTAACGTTACATCCATTAGACGGCTGAGAAGGAGAAATCGGCACATGGCCAAAAACTTTTTTTATTCTACCATTTTTCCCTGCCGTAATCAAAAAGGCGGACTATCACAAAATGACGCCCGCCGGATTTTCTGGTGTAAAAAAATACTGTTTGGGACGAATGATAAACTGCACAGATCTTCCGCTTCCGTTTGTGTACAGATCCATATGTCCGGGAAAAGCTTTCCGAGAAAAATGATTTCACTTCACGGGCGAGCATGGCGTACACATTGAAAAAAGGAGCGCCGTCGGCTATAATACAGCTTGTCCGTGGATTGAGGGCAAATCAAAAGGAAAGCCCTTGATTCCTTACGACATGTATGACGGACAGACTTGAAAAGGAAGCAATATGCATGGAATTCGATATCCGCAGATTTGACGAGTACCGGGAAGATAACCGGCTGGAAGTCAAGAAAGCCAGGGACGGTTTGCCGCAAAGCTTGTGGGAGACCTATTCTGCCATGGCCAACTGCTATGGCGGGATGATTCTGCTTGGTGTAGCAGAAAATAAGGATGGTCGCTTTTTGACAACAGGGCTTACGGATATCGGAAAACTACGTAAAGATTTCTGGAATACCATCAACAACCGGAAAAAGGTCAGCGTCAATTTGCTTACCGATGAAGATGTGGATTCCTTTACAGTAAACGGAGATGTCATTCTTGCCATACGGGTTCCTCGTGCGCAGCGAGAGGATAAGCCTGTATATATCAACGATGACATGATGAACGGTACATTCCGTAGGAATGGCGAGGGAGATTATCACTGTACAAAAAGCGAAGTGAAAGCCATGCTTCGCGATCAAACTGAAGAAACTTCGGATATGAAAACGCTGGAGGATATGGGGATTTCTGATCTCAACATGGAAACGGTGCATGCATACCGTAACCGCCATGCTGCATATCGAAATGATCATGTCTGGGAAGGCCTTACAGATGAGGAGTATCTTGAGAGAATCGGTGCAGCAAAACGAACCCCAAAGGATGAAAAACTGCATCCCACAGCCGCTGGGCTTCTGATGTTCGGCGAGGAATTCCGCATCCTGTATGAATATCCGGAATACTTTCTGGATTACAGGGAAATGCTTGATCCATCCATTCGTTGGACTGACAGGCTTCAATCAAGTTCCGGTGACTGGACGGGGAACCTGTTCGATTTCTTCTTCCGAGTTTATTCCAAATTGGTGAAAGATCTGAAGATCCCTTTCAAACTGGAAGGCGTTACGCGCATAGACGATACACCGGTCCATAAAGCTTTGCGGGAAGCGCTTGCAAACTGCTTGGTTAACACAGATTTCTTTATTCCCCGCGGAGTGGTAATCAGAAAAGACGCAAATACCATAATCATTGAAAACCCAGGTTATATCAGAACCGGAAAAGATCAGATGCTGAAAGGTGGAATCTCTGATCCGCGAAATAAAGCACTGATGAAAATGTTCAATATGATTGGTATCGGGGAACGTGCCGGCAGCGGCGTACCGGATATCTTTGCCGTATGGGATTCTCAGGGATGGAAAGCGCCGGAAGTAGAGGAACAGTTCAATCCTGACCGTACGATTCTGACACTTTCTTTTATCGGCAGATCGGCAGAAAAATCGGCAGAAAAAATATCAAGCAAATCTGCTCAACACACAGATGAGATATTATCCCATATGGAAACTGGGCTTGAGTATAGTGCTGATGAGATTGCTAAACTGATTGGCTTGAAAAGCTCACGAACGCGGCAACTGTTGAAACACCTTGTTGAGCAGAAAAAAATCATAGTTACTGCGGAAACAAAAAACAGGCGATATATAAAGAAGTAAGGCTTGATTGAGACAAAAGGAATTGGTCCAAAACGCAAAAAAGGGCACCCTTGCGGATGCCGTGATTTGCTCATTATCATGTATAAATCATTTCGGTCCGGATGATTTCTTCAGCCCGATTCCGGATGTTATTCATTCTCCGGACCCATTCCATCTGATTCATTGCTTTGATGGATTCCGTGATTCCCTCGGCGGCTTTCATCTGGGAGATGATCAGTTCATAACGTTCCTGCGCTTGACGATCCAGGTCATACAGAGTAGAATAAAGTCTACCGGACAGGATCAGGCGTGTATAGAGGCCGGAACGGTTTTCTTCCAGATAATGCTTATGTTCACGTCCCCAGCGTCCGATGGGTTTGGTTTCATCCTCGCTCAGGGTGATGTCAGGCAGATAATAATCGCCGTGGAGCGTGTAGCTGATTCCATTCTCGATCTTTTTTGCAGGCAGATCCCTTTCCATGGTGGTATCCTCCTTCATATCGGTCAATTGGTTTTGAGTGATGACTGAATTGCCGATAGTTTTGCGGGAGAATAGAATTGTTTTTGCCAGAACCGTAAAACGGTTCAAAAACGGTTCAAAGAGAAAGCCCAAATCGCTCAGAGGCTTGTGGCTCAAGGGCTTCAGAGCCCGGGATATGAAGCTACGAATCAAAAGGTCGTGGGTTCGAATCCCGCCGGGCTCACCAAAAAGATAGCCACCCTTTATGGGTGGCTATTCTTTTTGCTTCGCATCGGCGAGGAATCCGAAGCCACGAACTGTAAGGGAGTGGGCAAAGGAGCCGAATGTCAGCACAGTGTGCTGTCCGGCAAAGCCGGAAATGAGGCGAGTTTGTTAGCGCGAAACGAGCATCGAGCATCCCGCAATCTCAGTCGGCGCAGCGGGCATCGCTGACGCTTCAACCCGCTGCTTGCTTCGATTGACTCGTTCGGGTCGCTTTTGCCTCTGGCAAATGCCCCACTGGGGCACCGCTTTCCTCGCTCCCCCCAAGCGCGAGAGGCGACGATTGAGCGAACGGGCAAGCGAAGCGCGATAATCCCGCCGGGGTTGGCCCGGCAGGAAAGTCTGTAGAAAGAAGAGACGGAGAACCATCCTCTGACCCGGAATTCCGGGCCTTTTTTATACCATGAAGACAATTGTCGGTTATATCCAGTGGAAGTATAATAGTACGGACGTCTTATGAAACATGAACAACAGTCTGCAGGATATAAGGGGATGGAGACGATGTCGAACCGTAAAGCGGTGGTTCTGGATATGACAAAGGGAAACGCAGTCAGGATGATCCTGACTTTTGCAATCCCCCTGTTTATCGGAAACATCTTCCAGCAAGTCTATTCCATGGTGGATACCATGGTAGCCGGATACTGCCTGGGAGATCAGGCGATTGCCGCAATCGGATCAACATCCTCCCTGTATGCGCTGATTATTGACCTGGCCTGGGGACTGAACAGCGGCTTTGCGCTGATTGTGACGCAGGCATTCGGAGCCCATGAGCCGGAAAAGATCCGGAAATCCATCGGGCACATGATGATGCTGGACGGCATTATTGCGGCTGTTCTGACAACGCTGGCACTGATCTTCCTCCCGTCGCTGATGCGGCTGATGAATACCCCTGAAAGTATTTTTGACCAGGCATACAGCTACATGATGGTGATCTTCGCAGGCCTGCTGGCAACCATCTGCTATAACATGTTCGCCGGAATCCTGCGGGCCTTCGGGAACAGCAGGACACCGCTTTATTTCCTGATCTTCTCCAGTTTGCTGAATATCGCACTGGATCTGCTCTTTGTGGCGGTGTTCCATATGGGTGTGGGCGGCGCTGCGCTGGCGACGGTTGCGGCTCAGGCGGTTTCAGGAGTGCTGGCCGGCATTTATGTGTATCGCAATTACCGCGATATGCTGCCGGTGAAGGAAGATTTCAGGCTGGAAAAAGGACTGACAAAAGAGATGATTACCACAGGCGCGGCGATGGGATTTATGTACAGCCTTGTGGATCTGGGTTCCGTGATATTCCAGGGAGCAGCAAATGCTCTTGGCGAGATGTACATTGCCTCCCATACGGCAGCCCGGCGGATCATCAATATCCTGATGCAGCCCATGAGCGGCCTGATGAACGCTTCAGGCACCTTTGTCGGTCAGAACTGGGGCGCAAAGCAGAAGCAGAGAATCCGGAATACGCTGAAAAAGATTATGGGTATGCAGATTGCCTGGGGCCTGTTTACCTGCCTGATCGTCTATCTGTTCGGACGGGCCATCATCCAGTTTGTGACCGGAACGCAAAGCGAAGCCATTCTGGCCAATGCGGTCCTGAGCCTGCACATCCATTTCCCTTTCTTCCCGGTATTGGGCGTCCTGCTGGCAATGCGGGTCAGCATGCAAAGCATGGGACAGAAGACAGCACCGGTGATCTCCAGCGTGATTGAACTGCTGATGAAGATCATCTCTGTCCTGTGGATCATCCCTTCATTCGGGTTTGTCGGGGTCTGTGTGACTGAACCGGTCACCTGGGTGATTATGACTGCTTTCCTGATAACAGTATACATGGTGAAAACCAGAAAAATACTGGCAGACTGAGGGAAAGACCAAGGAATGCAGAAACCGGAAATCTCCGGTTTCTTTCTTTATATTTGGCATTCTGAATTTGTTGGCAGAGAGTGAAAATATCAGGCAACGAAAGAAAACCCATACCATTGGTATGAGAAAACACTCTAATAATAATATCTGTACCTTTACCATCTCTTGCTTCTCAAATATAATATTCATAATACCCTGCAAGGAAAGAGGATATGCTGCGCTACGCGCAGATGCAGCTGGACGCGGATGCTCCTTTCGCCCTGTGCCATCAGAGCCTGAAGGTCATCAACGCTTCAACGGCAAGCTATCAGACCATGGGTATTTATCTGGATGAGATCGGCATGGGCTGGATCATCGACAAAAAGAACGGGATCATCTGGCATAACGGGGGTACAGGTCATTACAACAGCTATCTCGGGTTCAGCCCTGAAACAGGGACTGCCGTGGTCGTCCTGTCGAACCTGTTCCCGAACGACCGTATTCCGGCAACCGTGCTGGGCGTAAAGCGGCTGCTGGAGCGGGGAAGGTAATACCCACCCTGTCTTCCCTGTGAAGAAACAGAATTGCAGCAGAGGAGTAAAGCAATATGGAAAACATCAATGATACAATATGCATAAAAATGGCTGAAACTGATGAGGAACTGTGCGGGAGAGGATATGTGCATTGCACTGCATGGCAGGAAGCTTACAGAGGCATTGTATGTGACAGATATCTGGATTCGATGACTGTAGAGGCTACAACAGCACGTGCACGGCAGTTCCCGGAAAACACGCTTGTCGCGAAGGATAAGGAGAAAGTTGTAGGATTTGCTGTATATAGTCCGTCCAGAGATGAAGATCTGATGGATGCAGGAGAAGTTGTCGCAATTTATGTCCTTTCAGAGTATTACGGGCATAAAATAGGGTACAGACTGATGAATGAAGCAGTTTCCAGGCTGAGTGAATATAATACTATCTTTGTTTGGGTGCTTGAACAAAATGAAAGAGCGATCCGCTTTTATCACAGATACGGTTTTGAATTTGACGGATGTAAAAAGCAACTGAATCTTGGCACACCGGTTCCAGCAGTCAGAATGATATTGAAAAGAGAGTAAACTCTGTATTTAATGAATCGACGACTAATCGGGTTATAGGGGCTTAAATATGTCTCCTTTGCGGAGGTATTATGAAGATTGAATTCAGGAAAGCCAAAACAGCTGACGCAGAGGTGCTGATCGATATTTATAATGCTGCGTTTTACAGTGATTATGTCAGATACGGAGAGTGCCCCGCATACGGAAGAACCGTAGAGATGATGAAGCAATCAATAATAAATTATCCCAAATTCCTGATTGTCTGCGACAGCAGTCCTGTTGGCTGTGTTTCCTGCAAAGAGACAGAAAAAGGAACATATGAAATTGGATGCTTATGCGTTATTCCGGAGTTCCAGGGCAAAGGCATCGGAACGTCCGCAATGGAATTCGCCAAATCATATTATCAGGATTGGAACAGATTCACACTGGTAACGCCCGTGGATAAAAGTGAGAACGTTCGGTTTTATACAGAAAAATGCGGATTTGATATACAGTCTGTTGAAATGGATGGAAATGTCAAGGTGTTCCGGTTCATTCTGGAAAGATGAATTGTGAAAACAGTTACGATCAATACGGCATGAAAATACGGTGGTGAAAGGAGCGGATCTAATGGAAGCACTGGAAGCGATTATGACGCGGAGAAGCACCCGGAATTATAAGCCGGAGCCGGTTGAACAGGACAAGATAGAAAAGATCCTGGCGGCCGGCAGGCAGGCTCCCAGCGGCGGGAATAACCAGACCAGCCATTTCCTTGTGATCCGGAGCCGAGAGGTGCTGGAAAGACTGATTGCCCTCACGGAAAAGGCATTCGCCGGGATGGAAATTACGGAAGGCATGTATGCGAGTATGAAGCATGCTGTTGAAGCGGCAAAGAAGGGCGGATATGTTTTCTGCTATAACGCGCCGCTTCTGATCGTTGCGGCGAACCGGAAAGACTACGAGAACAATATGGCGGACTGTGCCTGCGCACTTGAGAATATGATGGTCGCCGCCAACGCTCTAGACCTGGGCAGCTGCTGGATCAATCAGCTGAAATGGCTGAATGAAGAACCGGAAATCCTGGAGTACCTGTATTCGCTGGGAATGAAGGAAACAGAACGGGTTTATGGCGCGGTGATCATCGGATACCCCGCGACGGACAGCGGACTACCGAACCGGAATCTGATGCACCTGAAAGGGAACGAGGTCACATGGGTTGACTGATGAATACAGAGTCTCCTTAAAAAAATCCAATTTTTCAGGGAACTTTTCCGCATGAACTGTCGTCCAACAGGGTGAAAGGGAAAAGGAGGGGTTACCGATGAAAAGCACTCGTATTCTGACCGCGATACTGATTGCACTGTTTCTTGTACTGGCTATGATTGCCTGCGCCTCTGCCGCGGAGGTTCATCCCGTTCCGGTCGATCATGACCGGGTGGACCTGAATAACGGCATATTTTCCCTCACGGTCAGCAACAGGGACCGGATCAGCAACGGCGGGTATTTTATCGCTGTGTTGTATCAGGAAGATTGCTACGATGGGGAACAGATCAGGGCGCTTGTTCCGGGAGATACCGTTTACGCGGATGACCGGAAATGGACCGTAAAGGAGATTATGCTCCACTCGGACGGAGAAGATCCGGATGAACCGGCGTCTTATGAAATCTATACCGAAGAAGAAATGGACGGCTACCTGGCTTTCTGGCCCCGTACAGACGGTTCTTATGTGGCTGTTATCAACGACTGGAATCCCGTTGTGCTGCTGGGGTCTGTTAAAGTCCAGCTTCCGCTGACGGAAGACTTTGAATATATCCGTATTGTTGCCGGAGATGAAGAGGATCCGGTTGGAGCGCAGGAGTTTATCAATGATCTGGAAATGTTCAGCCAAGATTCCTTTATCGCCTATAATACTACCTGTGAATTCCGGGACGGGCGGCTGATCCGGGTCATCAGTTCCTCCTATCCGCAGGGTCCGGAAGAATATACGGAAGATGAACCGAAGCCTGTACCGGTATGGAAATTCTGCCACGGTCTGCGGGACGGGCTGGATACGGCTGTGATAACCGGATATTCAACAGACTGCGAGGAAGGCAGCTCGAAGATTGACATGACACCGGAAGAAATCGAGAAGATTCGCAGCCTGGCGGTGAACGGAATGGTCACCGGCAAAGCCAGTGACGAATCGGTCACCGGCGGCACCTGGGTTTACTCCTTTGAAACGCCGGGCGGAAAACATCTGCTGTCCGTTGAATTGTATAAAGGAATGATTGTTGCTGCCGATGGCATGTATCAGTATCAGAAATAAGACGGTTCCGCCCTCGGGTTTTTCCGCTGTTTCGCCTTCCGGCTGGCTGCTTTTCTCTTTTGAATCGGGAAGCAGTTTAACCGGGAACAGCAATGCGTTCGAAAAAAGAAACAGCGCGCTTGCGGTAAATCCCGCAGGCGCGCCGTTTTCTATGTTGATTCTCCGGCTTCAGTTTTACAGAAACAGTCTGGCTCTCATGGCCGGAGAAAATTCATGGGGATTCTCTTCATTACAGCTGAAGAGGAAGCTGAGGGCCCGGCGGATGCGTCCCCTGACGACGATTCTCTTTTCCTGGATTTTTTCAACCCGCTCCTGAATATGTTCTTCAATCTGGTTCCGGACCATTTCCGTGGTCTCGATGGCGGTGAATGTTTTAACGGCTGTGTTTGTCATTGTTTTGTCCTCCTGTTCTTTTACTCGGCCCTTCTTTTCGTGAAGGTCTTTCCGTCGTTCCTGTACTGCTTTCGCATATTAAAACGCAGGAAGGAAACAGGGTGGCAGTTGATTTGTCTGTATACAATAAAACAATTTTTTTTATGCCCTCCGGATCATACTGCAAAACAAAAGAAAACCAGCTGATTAAACGCTCTCAGCCTGTACACTGTTTCCGCTGTCCTCTATAATCAATCTGAAGAATGCATCTGAAGCGGCATATCGTGAGGCAGCTCCGGACAGAAAAAGGCGGCCATATTTTGCGAGAAGCTGATACAACAGCATCATCAAAAAACAGCGGCATCCTGGAGAATGAAATTATCAGTTCTGACGGAAAAGCGGAACGAAGGTATTGGACCGATCGTTTGGATTATTATCACAAACATTGGAGGAAAAGAATGCGTATTGGAAGCTCAAATGATTCAGCTGCGGTAAAGGAACAGTACAAAACATCCAAAGGCCTGAATACAAGAATCTCTTTACATGATAAGTACTCAACCAACAAACAGGGATATGGAAACTGGATCGTTTCCAACTATGACATTTTTGCAGGAATGAAAGTCCTGGAACTGGGCTGCGGAACCGGAAGCCTGTGGATGGGACGGGATGATATACTGGACGAGTTTGGTAGCCTGGTCCTTACGGATCTCTCTGAGGGCATGATCAAAACAGCCCGGGATAACATCGGAAACAGGGACAACATAGCGTACCGGGTGGCGGATATCCAGGAGCTGCCCTTTGAGGATAAGGCCTTTGATATGGTGATTGCCAATTCCATGCTTTACCATGTCCCGGATCTCCATAAAGGCATAAACGAAGTCAGAAGAGTTCTGAAGGACGATGGTGTATTCTGCTGCGCAACCCTGGGTGAAAACAACTTTATTGAGGAGCTTGCTGAATGGTTTAAGCTCAGCGGCGAAAGCTTCAAACCCAACCACAACTTCACCATGCAGAATGGCGGAGAGAAACTAAAAACAGCATTTTCACAGGTGGAGGCAAGGATCTACAAAGATTCCCTGCATATCACCGATATTGACGATCTTGTGGACTACCTGACCAGCATGACTTCACTGAAAGTATTAAGTGAACTTCCGGTTGAAAAACTGAAAGCAATCATCACGGAACATGCGGTAAACGGCGTGGTAGACCTGCCGAAAGAGTACGGAATGTTTATAGCCAGGGGTTATGCGAAGGGATAACGGAAAACAAACGCATAAAACCTGAACAATAGAAGAGGAGACTGGCAGGACGTTTTCGTCCGGCGTCTCCTCTTTCTGTTTCATGAATACCGATCCGGTGGATGCGTATTCATTATCCGGCCTGCAGCCTGGAGCATTTCTTCGGCCTTGCTTGTGAACTGTGTTCAACAATCTTCTGTTTATTTCCGACAGCCTGCAGCATGACGCATTCCTTGAGCCGTCCGGAAATATACAGACGCCGGTCAGGTTTCCTGCCCGACATTTGTATATACGCAATCGGACTGCCTGCTGGCAGTGGGTCTCTGTCAGATCTGCAGCAGGGGAACGTATTTCTCTATCGTGATCGCATCGATATAATTCCGCAGGGGATTCCCGTCGATCTTATACCTGCTGACCAGGTCATAGGTGTCAGAATAATGCTTTTCTGTTTCCTGATGCTTTTTTTCGGATATAGTGAGCCAGTCTTCCTCATCCCGGACGATCGTAAACTTCCTGCCGCTGACAGAAATGACCATTTCCAAAGCTTCCTCGATTTTCGCGATCAGTTCTTTTTTGTTCACATTCACTCATCCTTTCGAACTGCAGCTTATGGTACATCTATACCTTATTGCTCTTTCGTGAATAAGCCGTGAACACAGCGTGAACTCATTCTATTTTCTGACTGAACTTCTGTACATGTATAAAAAAGAAGACAATCCCAATGTGCATACAGAGACATAAGAGTGGTTGCCAGATGGCTGAAAGACAGCTATAATATATGCAAAAGAGAAGCGGAAACTGCCATCAATCAACAATGTGCGTATCAATTTACAGACAGGGCAACAAGTCCGAAAAAGCATTTACAGGAGGTCTGAAACATGGCAGAGAAAAAAGAAAAAAGGGAACGGATCGAAATAACCCCGGAAGAACTGGAGCAGGTTACCGGCGGATCGTTCAACTGGAAAGCGTACATGGAGGAATTGGCTGCCGGCAAGATGCGGGTATGCCCGAAGTGCCACAAGCTGATGTACTATAACTTTGCCGTATTCCTGGGCGTCAAATACTGGAGATGCCTGGCGTGTGACTACCGGAATCCGCCGAGCACGCCCGCCTGATCTCATCCGGCACACTGCTCTTTTACAGAATGCTGTGTTGACAACAGGCCGGATCAGGCAAACGGTGTACGCATATTCCCCGGGAATGAGACGCAGTGTAGCCGTTGCCTGGTAATTTGACCTTTTTCAACTTTTACAAATCAACTAATTTAGCGGATATATATTCCAGGAAATGTCATATCAAATTTGATGCCAAATATAATTGGTAAAAAAGCGAATCCGGATCATCATTCCGGGTTCGCTTTTAGATCACGACAATCTCAGGTATTCAAAGCCCTTACAGCTGCTTCGTGGATATGGCCGTTGGTGGCCAGGACATCTGTTTCGGTCAGGGCGCAGGGGGATCCATCCAGCTGCGTAACTGTTCCTCCGGCTTCCCGGACCAGGAGAATGCCTGCGGCCATATCCCACAGGTGGATGCCGGCCTCATAATCCGCATCACTGCGGCCGCAGGCGACTGAAGCCAGGCTTATAGCTGCGCAGTTCCAGATCCGCATGGACTGGAAGGTTTCGGACACCAGGGGAATTCGGGCTACCATGTTTTCACGGGTAAGCATACTGTTGGTAGGTATACTGGTGTTGATGATGGCGTCGCCGGCTTCCCGGGCGTCCGACACATGGATGGGCAAGCCGTTGCGGAAGGCACCTTTTCCTTTTTGAGCGGTGAAGAGTTCATCACGGAAAGGATCGTAGATGACACCTACTATGATTTCACGGTGATGAACCACGCCGATGGAAATGGCGTACTGGGGATAGTCCCGTATATAGTTTACGGTTCCGTCGATCGGATCGACCACCCAGACGAAGTCATCATTTGTGAAACGGTTGATTTCAGCTTTTTCCTCCTCGGGAGAATCACCGTAGATAGATTCCTCCCCGAAGAAGAGATGTTCAGGATACTTTTTCCTGATCATTTCCCGGATCAGAGTTTCGGACTGTTTGTCTTTATCTGAGACAAAATCGATCCGGGACTTGGCATCCACATGCAGGCCCTTTTTCCGTCCTTCACGGATGAATATACCGGCTTTTTGCGCCGCTTCTGCAGCAAGCGCCAGAATCTCAGAATACAGCTGATCCATTTTCTTTTCCTCTTAGGCCTCCTGCAGTTTGTCGTCCGGAAGCAGACGCAGCGATTCGGTCACGAAGTCTACCGCGATTTCATCGCCTTCATGCAGTCCGGCATTGGTCTGCGTAAAGTCCATCTGTTCGGCTTCCTGGCCGCCCAGATCCATAAAGTGCTGAATGTACTGACCGAAGTAAGCCTTGGACATAATCTTTGCTCTGAAATGTCCATCCGGATTGATTTTAATATCCTCGGGCCGGATCATACAGGTGCAAGGTTCACCGGCGACACACAGATCCGAAGCGGCGATTTCCATGCGCTTGCCCAGAAGCGTGATCTCCGCCCGGCCGCCAGATACAGAATGCACTTCGTCCGGCTTGATGAAATTCGCTTTACCGATGAAGCCCGCGACGAATTTATTTTTTGGGCGCGCATAGATTTCCCGTGCAGTGCCTGCCTGCTCGATGGTGCCCTTCTGCATGATGATGACCTTGTCGGAGATGGCCATAGCTTCCGATTGGTCATGAGTAACATACAGACTGGTGATGCCTACGCGTTTCTGGATTTTCCGGAGCTCTTCCCGCATGTATTCCCGAAGCTTTGCGTCCAGATTGGAAAGGGGCTCATCAAAGAGCAGGACACTGGGCTCCGTGACCACAGCCCGTGCCAGGGCGACGCGTTGCTGCTGACCGCCGGAAATCTCATTGGGGAAACGGCTGGCGTATTCCTCAATCTGCATGAGCTGCAAGATGTTCCGTACCCGCTGAGAGATTTCCTGTTTGCTCATGTGCTTAAGCTTCAGACCGTAAGCAACATTCTCATACACGGAAAGGTGAGGGAACAGGGCGTAGCTCTGGAACATCATGCCCACGTTGCGCTTGTTGGGAGGAATACGGCTGACCTCCCGGCTACCGATATAGATTTCACCGGAAGAAGGCATCAGGAAACCGGCTACCATGCGCAGTAAGGTTGTTTTGCCGCAGCCTGAAGGGCCGAGCAGTGTTACCAGCTCGCTGGGCTGCACCGACAGGGTCACATGGTTTGCCGCGTAGATTTCCTTGTTTTTATTGTCAAAAGCAGGAAAGGTTTTGACAAGATCTTTGATCTCAACGCCTACAGCTTCATTATTCATATGTTCTTCTCCTCCGGGCAAAGATTCCGTTTACGACTGCTTCCAGGACACCAATGGCCACGATGACCATGATCATCAGGGCGACGCAGTAGGCGCTGGCCGCCCCAAGACGGTTGGATTCGATCTCCGACAGGATGGAAACCGTCAGCAGGTTCCAGTTTACCGACACCAGGAAGATCACAGCGCTGACACTGGTCATGGACCGGATAAAGGAATTCAGCAGACCGGAAAACAGGGCTGATTTCATAATGGGCAGGGATATGCTGAAGAAGGTCTTTGCATTTCCGGCACCAAGGCTGATAGCTGCTTCCTCAATACTTGGATCTACCTGGCGAAGACTGTTTGAACCGGTCTCCACGCCGATGGACAACGTTCGGAAGACCATGGCGATAATGATGATGGCAGCTGTTCCGGTAAGTTGGATGGGCTTGGTATTAAAAGCCACCACGTATCCGATGCCCAGGGCAATGCCCGGAACGGCAAAGGGAAGGATGGAGGCCATAGACATCAGCTTTTTGCCGAAGAAGCTTTTACGAACCAGCAGGAAGGCAATGAGCATACCCAGAAGGGCTGTGATGGGTGTGGCGATGGATGAGAGCAGGAAAGTATCCTTAATGGCTCCGGCTCCGCGTTTGAGGATAAACTGATAACTGTCCAGGGTCATGGACCAGTCCACACCCCAGGTTTTCACAAAGGAAACATAGACCACCGTACCATACATCAGGATAGTGAAGAGCGTCAAAGCCAGTAAGGTAATGAACAGAGGTATGACGATTTTCTTTTCCTGGATAGGCTCTACCGTGCCGGTAGCCTTGCCGGTTACTGTTACGAAAGAACGCCTGGAGACCCAGTAATTCTGAATCAGGTAAGCCAGCATGCAGGGCAACAGGATGGACAAGGCAATAAAGGAGCCCGTTTTCAGGTCAAACAGCCCTACAATCTGCAGGTAAGCAGAAACGGAAAGCACATTGTAATTGCCGGCCAGCACCTGGGGATTACCGAAGTCGCACAGAGATTTGGCGAAGATGATCAGGAAGGAACTGAGAAAGCCGGGAAGGGACAGGGGCAAGGTTACTGTGAGGAAGACTTTCAGCCGACTGGCGCCCAGGGTTCTGCTGGCGTTTTCCACCGAGCTGTCAAGCGTTTCCAGCATGCCTTTCAGATTCAAATATGCCAAGGGGAACAACGAAAGAATTTGCACGATGGACAGCCAGGTGAATCCATAGATGTTGTTGCCCCGGATATGCAGCAGGTTCTTGGTGATCAGCCCACTCCGGCCAAACAGGAGCATAACCGCCAGGGAAATGACAAAGGGCGGTGAAAGGATGGGCAGGATCGCCATGATATTGAAAAACTTCTTTCCGGGCAGACTCGTGCGGGTGATGGCGAAAGCATAGACATAGCCTACAATCGTAGCCATCAGGCCGACAAACAGGCCCAGCTTAACGCTGTTCCAGAAAGCCTGGAAAAAGTCGGTTTTCGTAAAGACATAATTGATGTTATCCAGGTTCAGATGTCCGCTTTTGTCTGTGAGGCTGGAAATGAACAGGCGGACAATGGGATAAATACAGAAAATAATCAGTACGGCGAAGACAAAGAGGATAGCAAAGAGCAGCTCCGGCTGTTTCAGGAGCATGCGGAATTCCCGCTTTTTTTCACTCTTTACGTGCCTGTTCCTTGCACTCCCGGGAGAACCCATACATACCTCCTTGGCAGGGCACTGTCCGACGGTTCCGGACAGCCTGCACGGGTGGAATATCTGACAGGGGCCTGCCGTGGATGAACCGGTGGCAGGCCCGCCTGTCAGGATTATGAATGCTTGTTACTTAACGTCGGCAGAGGAGCGGACTTCCGCTTCGAACTTTTCACAGTTGGCCTTCTTGGTCTGGGCGGAGAGCACAGGATCGAAGTCCATGAGTTCGATCTCCTCGATGGGGATCATCTTAGGTTCCGGATGTACGGTGGTGTTCAGCGGATACTGGTTGTATTCGGAGTAGGCCAGGGTCATAGCAGATTCGCCGATCAGCCAATCGATGAACTTATGCGCGGCTTCCTGTTCATCCGCGGGGCCGCCCTTGACCATAGCGGCGGCGGTAACGCCGTAGCCGGCGCCTTCTTTCGGGTATGAGACGACCAGCGGATAGCCCTGATCCACAACGGTCTGGGCGTTATCGGAATAACCGATGGCCACGCCGACCTCTCCGAGACCGGCAGAGGTGAAGGGAGCAGCACCCGCCTTGGTGTAAACCTGAACGTTCTTGTTCAGTTCCTTCAGGTAGTTGAAGCCTTCGTCGGTACCCAGGCGCTGTACGGTCTGGGAAAGCACAGTGTAGGCGGCACCGGAGGTTGCCGGGTGAGCCACACAGATTTCATCCTTGTATTCGGGCTTCAGAAGATCGTCCCAGCTGGTGGGGGGTTCCAGACCCTTTTCTTCCAGCCATTCTTTGTTGCTGCCGAAGCAGGTTACAATGATCTGCAGCGGGACATACATGCCGTCTGGATCGACGAAACGCTGATCCATCTGGTCGATGTTTGCCGGAACATAGGGTGCCAACAAATCTTCCGCGACCATGGCCATGGATACGTCATTGCCCATGCCGAAGATCATGGCAACCTGGGGATTGTCCTTTTCAGCAGCAACACGAGCTTGCATTTCGCCGGCACTCAGACGCACATAATTGACGCCGATGCCGGTTTCTTTCTGAAACAGCTCCACCAGGCCGGCTACTTCCGCTTCCACGTAGCAGCTGTACATGGTGAAGGAGTTCTTCTGGGGAACTTCTTCAGCGAAGCTGCTGAAGACGAACATGGTCATGCAGAGCATGAGACTGAGGGTGAACGCGAGAACCTTTTTCATTGTCTTTTCTCCTTTTCTTTGGTTTATATTTTAATTGTACTTCCCCGTACAATTATGGACGAATCAAGCAGAAGATTCTCAGGATGGGTCTGGCGCTTTTCAATCATATCCAGCAGCATCTGGGCGGCGGCGCGTCCCATCTCTGTACGGTTCAGGGACATGGTGGTCAGGTCAAACCAGGGAAGGGAAGCATAATCCATATCATTGACACCGGCAATGGAGATGTTCCCGGGTACGGACAGGCCCTGTTCACGCAAATAAACCATGGCACCGATTGCCAGCTGATCCGTTCCGGCGAAGACTGCTGTGGTATCCGGATACTGTTTGTGAATCTGTTTCATAGCCTCATAACCGTTTTCTTTGGCCTGATCCAGCTTGTTGGCGGGCGTTTCAATCCGGATATCGCGCTCCGGGATGCCACGGATGCGACAGAAATCCCGATATGCTTCCCGGCGGATTTCTCCGATACCTGTGGGAAGAACGATATGGGCAATCTTTGTATGACCCAGATCACTCAGGTAGGTCATCATCTCCATGGCGCCTTTGTAGTGGTCGTTATCCACATAAGGGACACCGCTGCTCTGCGGGGGCCTTCTGCGAAGGGCAACCACAGGGATGCTAAGTTTATGGATGGTGTCCAGCAGTTCATCGTTCCATTCATCCGGCGTGATGATGAGTCCTTCAAAACGCATCTGCCGGGCCTGCTGAAGGAAATTCAGCAGTTTCTCTCCACTGCGCTCCATATTGCCGTAAAAAATCTCATAGCCGTTTTCCTGAAGCAGCTTTTCAGCACCGGCAGCGTTCTCCGAGAAAAAGGGGTCTTTGATATCCGGAATGGTCAGGCCGATGATCCGTGTTTTTTTCTTCGACAACATCCGGGCGGTATTGCTGGGCACAAAATCCAGCTTCTTAATGGCATCAAAGACTTTATTGGCGGTTTCTTCACTGATATCGGTATAACCATTCAGTACCCGCGATACTGTGGAGACAGATACGCCGCAAAACTGGGCGACATCCCTGATGGTAACGCTCACGATATTCTCCTTTACTAAAACGGTTTCGGTCAACGTCAGTATAAGCACATGCGAACGACTTTGTCAACAGGTTTTTTATAAAATACACAAAATATTGTCATATACGGTCAAAAACACATTATAAACTTTCATCATTTAGGCAAAACAGAGAGTTCGAAAAATGAAACATAATGACAAGAAAAACAGTAAAATCCGAATATTACTAAACCGATAAAGCATTAAGATTGCTTTTGTTACTGGCCTGCGGTAAAAGAACAAACAGATCCCATAACAGGAAGAGTTGATCGATATTTTGAACTAAAAAATCAAGGCCGCAGAATGATATCTGCGGCCTTGATGACATTACTGTTTTTAATTTTGCTGTCTATTCTTCTCATTGTTTTCCATTATCGCAATAAGAACTTCTGTGCCAACCAATACTAAAAGAGGCTTAAAATTCCCAGTAGCGATGCCAACACCGACTGAAATAACGGTTGATGTTGTTTCGACCATCTGACGGGGAGTTACGCCTGTCATATCCGGTCCGCCGCCGCCCAGGCACTGACCGCTGACTGCTGGACCGCGTCCTGGGCATCCGCCGGGTGATGGACGATACTCTGGGCCAGACGGTACAGTCCTGGGAACAGGTCGATATACAATTGCTCGAATTCTCTCCTGTCCATTGGGCACCTCTTTCTGAAGATCTTCACATAGTATACGATGGAACGGGGGAAAAGGGGCACAGGGGAATCGAAAAGTTTTTCGATTCCCAATTCAGAATTCAGAATTCAGAATGCAGAATGGCGGAGAAAACACTTTCGAAGGATCGAAAGTGTTTTCTTGAATTGATTGGGCTGTGATACTCGGCTTTCTGGTGTTCCTACAGGAATGTGACAGAGGAGACGGGTGATCGAAAAGTTTTTCGATTCCCAATTCAGAATTCAGAATTATTGTGCCTGCGGGCACGAGGAGATTCTTCGACGCGGCCTACGGCCTTGCTCAGAATGACATCGGGAGAAAGCCTGGGCAGAAGGGAGGATGGAAGACGACAACTACCAATATGATTCAGCAGATGATATACTTGGGGAAAGAAAAAGAGTTTGGGTTTCTGTGGGAGGTGAGGAAGTGAACCAGATCATCATTCATGTTGATATGGACGCTTTCTATGCCTCCGTGGAGATCCGGGACAACCCGGCGCTGAAGGGGAAACCGCTGATTATCGGCTCCCTGCCGCAGGAGCGGGGCGTGGTGGCCACCTGCAGCTATGAGGCACGTAAATACGGCGTGCACTCCGCGATGAACATCAAAGAGGCGTACCGGCTGTGTCCTCAAGGGGTGTACATGCATCCGAACTTCGACAAATACAGGGCGGTTTCCAATCAGCTGCACGAAATCTGGAACACCTATGCCACGGCTTCCGAATATATCGCACTGGACGAGGCTTACCTGGATGTGACAGAAAGTGCCGGAGACTGGGAACATGCCTGTGAATTTGCCAGGAATATTAAGAAGAGGACGCTGGACGAGCTTGGACTGACCTGTTCCGTCGGCGTTGCCTATTCCAAGACGGCTGCAAAGACAGCCAGTGAAGAAAAGAAACCGGACGGTTATTTTGAAATCCCCACGGCGGAGGATTTTATCAGCCTGATCATTGACCGGGACGTGCGGGTGCTCTATACCGTGGGCGAAAAGACGGCAGAGAAGCTGAACCGGGCAGGAATTCGCACGGTGCGGGATATCCAGGAACGTCAGGAGGAGATCATTCGCACCTTCGGAAGACAGGGACAGTGGATGGTGCAGCAGGCCTTCGGGATTGATGACCGGAAGGTGAGTCCCTATAAGCCAGAGGACGCGAAATCCATCAGCAGGGAAATGACCTTTCAGGAAGATGTGGACGACTACGGATTCATTGCAGACGCGCTGCTGCTGCTCGCCATCAGCGTGGAGCGCAGGGCGGAACGGGTGAGTTTATACGGAGAAGGGGTCACACTGAAGATCACCTATTCGGATATGAAGAGTATCACCCGATCCAAAATCATTCCTTCCACCCGATCAGCGGTGACGATCTATGAAGAGGCTGTCCGGCTGCTGGAACAGGTGCAGAGGAAAGCGGTCCGGCTGGTGGGCGTCGGAATCTATCACCTGACAGGTGAATACGGACGGCAGCTGCGGTTTGATGATTTCATACCGGAAGTAAAAGAACAGCAGGAGGAAAAAACCAGGTATGCGCTGGAAACGCTGGGCAGGCGTTACGGCCTGGATTTTGCAGGGAACCTGGACAAGATCTTCCACGGAGAAACGCTTTACAGAACCATTGAGTACATGCGGAAACACAGACCGTAGGATCAGAATAACGGATGGCAGGATGAGATGAAATACAGCAACATTGTCAAAGGAACCTTTCTGGACCGGCCGAACCGGTTTATTGCCCATGTGGAACTGGACGGAAAAAGAGAAACCGTCCATGTGAAAAACACCGGACGGTGCCGGGAACTGCTTCTGCCCGGGGCGGAGATCTGGCTGACCGCTCCCGGAACGGAAGGACGGAAAACCAAATATGACCTGGTGACTGTCCGGAAGGAGAACGGCCTGCTGGTGAACATCGACAGCCAGGCACCGAACGCTGTGGTGAAGGAGTGGCTGGAGAAGCAGCAGTATGACGCAGTTGTGCCGGAATACACCTACGGTGATTCCAGAATAGATTTCTATATGGAACGCGGTGCGGAACGAACTCTGATGGAGGTCAAAGGCTGCACGCTGGAAAGGGAAGGCATCGGCTACTTTCCCGACGCGCCCACAGACCGGGGCGTGAAACACCTGCGGGAGCTGGCCAAAGCGGTGAAGGACGGCTACCGGGCAGCGCTGGCTTTCGCGATCCAGATGGACGGTATCAAAGAGGTACGACCCAACATACAGACCCATCCGGAGTTCGGCACAGCGATGCAGGAGGCCAGGGACGCCGGGGTGGAAATCCTGTTCCTTTCCTGCCATGTGGAGCCGGACGGACTGACGGTCAAATAAACAGATTCTGTCTTGAAGAATCCTGTGATTATGATAAGATACACATGCTAAAAAGCTTGGGAGATAAAGCCCGGAAAGAGGATCCAGTGAGCATTCGGATTAACGAAAAGGAAAGACTGTTTTCCCTGGAAACAATCCATACAGAATACCAGATGAAGGCAGATGATACGGGCGTACTGCTACACGTATGGTACGGCCTGAAAACCGGATCGGACATGAGCAGCCGGATCCGTACGGCAAACCGCGGGTTCTGCGGCAATCCCTATGAGCAGCAGACACGGTTTGACTATTCCCTGGACACGCTGCCCCAGGAATACTCCACGGACGGGGTGGGTGACTTCCGCTCCGCCGCGGTAAAGGTAAAGCTGGAAAACGGCAGCCGAAGCGTAGACTGGCGCTATGCGGGATACCGCCTGCTGAAGGGCAAGGAAAAGCCGCAGGGCCTGCCGGGACTGCGGGGCAATGCGGAAACGGAAGGGCTGGAGATCTGCCTGGAGGACAAGGTCAGCGGTCTGAACGCGTTCCTGACATACTGGCTTTTTGAAGAGCAGGATGTGATCGTACGGAGCGTACGGCTTGAAAACCGCGGGACTGAAGTCATTACTCTGGGAAAAGCAGCTTCGGTCTGCATAGATTTTCCGTACGGCAAAAAGGAAGTCATGCATTTCCACGGACGGCATGCCATGGAGCGCATACCGGAGCGGACGGGGATCCCGCAGGGCGGCCGGCTGGCCTTTGAGTCCAGACGGGGTATGAGCAGCCACCAGAGCAATCCGTTTATCATTCTCTGCGATCCGGCTGCAACGGAGAGACAGGGAGAATGCTGGGGCTTTATGCTGATGTATTCCGGAAACCATCTGGAAGAGGTCAGCGTGGACCAGGCGGGAAGCGTGCGTGTGGTGAGCGGAATCCATCCGGAGGGATTTGAATGGAAGCTGGCCCCGGGGGAGGATTTCCAGACGCCGGAAGCGATCCTTTCCTTCAGTGCGAAAGGCCTGAACGCCCTGAGCCGGAACTATCACCGGGTGATCCGGGAGGAAGTGATCGCGCCCCGGTGGAGAAACGCGAAAAAACCCGTGCTGGTGAACAGCTGGGAAGCCTGCTATTTTGATTTTGACGCGGAGAAGATTCTTGAACTCGCCGGAGCAGCAAAAGAACTGGGCATGGAAATGCTGGTGCTGGATGACGGCTGGTTCGGCAAGCGCAATGACGATACTACCAGCCTGGGTGACTGGGTGTGCAATGAGGGGAAACTGGGCTGCAGTCTGAAGGAACTTTCAGAACGGATCCACGAAACGGGATTGAAGTTCGGCCTGTGGGTGGAACCGGAGATGATCAGCCCGGATTCCGACCTGTATAGGGCACACCCGGACTGGGCATTGCAGGATCCAGGGCGGCTGCCGATGGTTTCCCGGCGCCAGCTGGTGCTGGACATGGGCAGGGAAGAGATCCAGGACTACCTGTTTGAACGAATCAGTGCGATATTGAACGATGCGCAGATTGAGTATGTTAAATGGGACTTCAACCGGAGCGTGGCCAACTGCTGGTCCGGCGCGCTTCCCGCAGACAGGCAGGGAGAGGCGGCGCACCGGTTTATGCTGGGCACCTACCGGCTGCTGGAACGACTGACAGCAGCTTTCCCGGATGTGATGATCGAAGGATGTTCCGGAGGCGGCGGACGGTTTGACGCAGGAATGCTCTATTACTGCCCGCAGATCTGGTGTTCCGACAATACGGACGCCATTGAACGGCTGGAGATCCAGAAGGGCACTTCCTACGGTTATCCGGTGTGCGCCATGGGATCGCATGTATCCGCATGCCCGAATCACCAGACCGGCCGGACGGTGCCGCTGGAAACCCGGGGCATTGTGGCACAGACGGGTACCTTTGGATATGAACTGAATCCGGCAAAACTGACGGATGAAGAAAAGCAGACGGTGAAACAGCAGATTGAAGCCTTCCACTGCTATGAGTCCCTGATCGAAGGCGGGGACTATTATCGGCTGGACGAGGGTGAAGAGGACTATACAGCCTGGATGGTGGTATCCCCGGATCAGTCAGAGGCGCTGGTCAGCCTTGTAGTCACTCACGTGCGGTCCAACGGGAAATTCCCGTTTGTCCGGCTGCAGGGACTGAAAGCGGACGCTGTGTATCGGAGAGAAGACACAGGGGAGACGGTGACGGGAGCTGCACTGTTACAAGGAATCAGTTTTGGGCAGATGCATGGAGACTATCCGGCGGCGCAAGTGCGGCTGAAAGAAATGAAGAATGAAAAATGAAAAATGAAGAATAGTGGAAAAACAGCTTCCGGAGAATCCGGAAGCTGTTTTGTTGAATGGATGGCTTGGGTAGTGGAGGTAATGGAAAGGAACGTGACAGAGGGGACAGACGAAATGTCACGCTTCGCATTACATTTCATCTGTCCCGCAGTCACATCCCCGCCTGGGGCGATGGTTGTTTGAAAGTATGTTTGTATAATTGCAAGGCAAATGAAAAAGCCTCCAGAGGGAGACTTTTCACCATGAATCAGGTTTCTGTTTCGGGAACGGAATAGTGGGGCATGACGATGCCTTCCTTGTCGAAGCGGGCTTTGATGCGGGTACGGATTTCACGTTCAATCCGCCAGTGCTCGCCGACAGGGCAGACAACAGCGACCTGGAGGCGGACGGAGTTCTTGTCGAAGGCGACAATGCTCATGACGTCCGGCACAGCATTGATGCCATCCACTTCTTTGGCGGCGGTTTCCATTTCCTCTTTGACCATGGCCACGAGACGTTCCTGGTTTTCCTCATAGGGGCAAGGAACGTTGACAATGGCCCGCTTGAAACCGCGGCTCATGTTGGCGATTGTGCGGATATCACCGTTGGGAATACAGTAAACATTGCCGTTGTAATTACGGATGGAGGTGGTGCGGATGGTAATAGCTTCCACGGTACCATCCAGTCCGTTAATGCTGACCAGGTCGCCCACGGCGATGGAACCCTCGCCCCAGATAAACAGACCGGAAAGCAGGTCCTTGACCAGCGTCTGGGCGCCGAAGGCCAGCGCAATACCGACAACCCCTGCCGCAGCCAGAAGCGACGTCACATCCACTCCGAAAAGACGGAGAATCACCGTGGCCAGGATAAAGAACATGATATAGCTGAAAACACTGGTAATGATGGAGCGGAAGGTTTCAGACCGCTGGGGATTGACGCGGCTGCTTTTGCCGCGCCGCTTGGCCAGTTTCGCAATGATGATTTTACCAAGTTTGAGGAGAAGCAGGCCAATAATCAGGACAGCACCCGCTATGAGCAGACGGCTGACAATCTGGGGTAAATGACCAAGGAAATCCTCAGCGCTTTCCGCGGCAGAACTTACGGTATCCTTCAGGTCCAAAGCAACCTGTTCGCCCATGCCGGGGACAGGGGTGGCCTTAGGCCTGGCTGCGATCATTCTTGCAGTATCGATCATACGGTATCCTCCGTTTCAGTCATCGGATGATTCTCCTGCCTGCGGGTATGACCGCAGAGGCCGATTTTCTCCAGCAGGAGCGTAATCACGCCGATAAACAGGAAAATGTAATAGGTGAAGAAACGCCAGATCAGCAGGGCCAGGTTCTTGGTGCCGCCGGGGAAGATTCCGTTGAAATAGTACATGAAGCCGCCCTCCTGGGCGCCGCTGGCGCCGGGAAGGGGGGTGTAGCTTGCACTGACGAAGAGCAGGAGGCCCAGGGTCAGCAGATCGTACCAGGGAGTACCGGAAAGCCCGAAGGCATAATAGACGAACACAATGGAACCGGTCAGGGCCAGCATGCTCAGGGTGGAGCACAGGCACTGGAAGATCAGCTGTACAGGGGAACGGAACAGGTCGCGGATAGCTGTATGATAGGTATCCAGCACTTTATAGGTTCCGTCCAGGGCAGCATCCCGGTCCTTGATCAGGCGAATCTTTGCGAGAAGGTTGATCAGGCCGGCAGCAAGTTTGCGAACCAGGCTGCGCCGGAAGGCGGCCAGCAACACCAGGGGAACAACGGCAAAATTGATGATCCAGCCGATCCGGACGGCCCAGATTCCCCCTCCCAGCTGCTGATAAACAAAGGTGCGGTTGAACAGCAGGAAGAGCAGACTGAGCACGGAAACCATAAACTGATTGGCGATCAGACGGATAGTGACCGCTGTGGTCCCGTTGCCTACGGGAACGCCGGCCTTGCGCAGGGAATTGACCTGCATCGGCTGACCGCCGCTGGCACCGGGGGTGATGTTGCTGTAGAAAAAGCCGATCAGCGTGACGCTGAGCACGGTCCACAGGTTCAGACGGAATCCCTGCTTCCGAAGGCAGTACCAGGTACCCAGCGCGTCAAAGAAAGTATAGGAAGTCCAGCAGAGAAAAAGACCCGCAATCCAGCGGCCGTCGAGACCGCGGAGCGTGTCCCAGGCGTCACTCAGTTCCGGGTTTCCGAAGGCGATACAGAAGACGGCGACAAGGGTTAATGCAATGAAGAGAAAACTGAGAATATTCTTCAGTTTTGCGCTCATGCCGACGCCTCCTTTCTGCCTTGATATAACTTATATATTTTATCCGGTTTTCGGATTTCTGTCCAGCCGGAGGGACAGGATGAGTGCTTTTCAAACAAGGGGAAGCATGGTACAATGATTACTAACCTGCGAAAACAAACGACAGGAGAGTGAAACGCTTGAATCCTGCACAGTCTGAACCGATGGTCAGCGTTGTGATTCCGGCATATAATGTGACAAAGACACTGCAGCGACTGCTGGATTGCCTGCTGAACCAGACCTGGCAGAATCTGCAGATTATTCTTGTTGATGACGGAAGTGAAGACGGGACGGTCCTGATGGCCCGGGAAGCAGCGGAAAAGGATCCGCGGCTGACAGTGGTTACCCAGGGCAATCTCGGTATTTCCTATGCCCGGAACGCGGGTCTGGCCCTGTGTGAAGGGAAATATATCCGCTTTATTGACGCTGATGACACGCTGCCCCTGGACTCCATTGAACGGATGGTCCGGAGGGCTGAAAAGGACGGCTCTGAACTGGTGATCGGCGGATATGACCAGTATTTCGGGGAACGGCGGAGCTTCCATAACCTGGCGGGACGGGATGATACCGTTCCCTGCGACGACATGATGCGTCACCTGTGCGATCACGCCAACTCCTATTTCTACGGGGTGCTGTGGAACAAGCTGTTCCTGCGGGAGATTGCGGAGAAGCAAAACTGCCGTTTCCAGGAAAACCTGACCTGGGGAGAGGATTTTGCCTTTGTGATGGATTATCTCGCAGGCGTGAGCAGGGTCTCCTTTATGAAGGATTCACTGTATGATTACCGGCGGTCTGCCAACAGCACTTCTATCCGGCAGGTGCTGGACTGCGTGAAGCATCCGGCGGAGAATACCCGGATTAAGGGAGACCTGTACAGGCACCTGAAGGATATGTACCGGAAACGGGGACTGTTTGAGAAGTATAAGAAGCGGCTGTGGCTGTATCTGTTCAGGGTTGGATTAGGCTGAAAGCCTAATCCAACCCTGAACAATGAAGAATGAAGAATGAAAAATGAAAAATGGCGGAAAAAACTGCTTCCGGAATATCCGGAAGCAGTTTTGAGTATTTGAGTGAAGAGTTAAGAACTTAGAGTGAAGAGTTGCTGGCGGCGAGAGCCTTGCCGGGTTCCGGCAAGAGCGATAACAGTGCCTACGACACAGATGGCTACGGCGGTGAGCATGGTGGGACGGACGCCCACGGAGTCGAACATCTGGCCGCCGATGAGACTGGCCAGGACGGAACCGATGGTGGTCATGCTGAAGGCAAGGCTCTGGGCCTTGGCCGAATCCTTGCGGGCAACCTGGCTGTCCGCGTAGCCGACGATCAGTACGGTATAGAGCGCATAGCTGGGCGCCTGGAAGACACGGGAGGCGAAGAACAGGGGAATGTTCGGTGCCAGGGCGTAAGCCAGGGCCTTGAAGACAAAGATGACAAGGGCCAGGCGGATATACTGCACAGTGGACCAGCGCTTCGGAAGCCTGGAAGCAAACATCATGATCGGCACTTCCGTGATCGCCGTGAAGGCGGCAACATAGCCCATAATGGCGGTATCGCCGCCCAGGGCACGAATCTCATTGATCAGGAAGTTTCCGTCCATGTTATGGGCGATGAAAATGATGATGGTGCCGAAGAGCATGAGGCAGAACATCCGGTTCTCCCGGATGAAGACCGGCAAGGAAGAGGAGCGCTCCCGGATTTCATTTTCAGCCGGCGGCATGGCGCTTTCAGCGACGCGCAGATCCCGGTCCACCAGACGGTTGCCGAAGAACTGGATCAGGATCACAGCCAGCCCGGCAAAGGGCAGGGAAAGATGGCCCCACTGTGCCGTGATGATTCCCAGCAAGGTGCTGAGAATGACGAAGGAAAAGCTGCCCATGGAACGGGCAAGGCCAAAGTTCAGCGGCGCTTTTGCACGCTCCAGCCGGACGCAGAGGTCGAGGTTGACCGCGTTGACCGGCATCATGGCGGTCATGTACAGCACATAGCAGGCGGCGGTGAACAGGTCATGCCGGGGATGAACCCGCAGCAGGACGAGCAGAACCACCTGCACTGCCAGAAGCACATTGACCACCGTGGCATGGCGGAGATTCCGGTTCCGGTCAATCTGCGCACCCAGCACAGGACTGAGCAGGGCGCCGCCCACATTGCCCAGGGCCAGGATGAGGCCAAGCTCCGCATTGGAGCAGCCGACGCCCTGCAGGTAAACTGCGGCATAAGCTGTGACCACGCAGAAGGCCATCCAGAAGCCTCCGGTGATGATCATGTAGTGGAAGGTTACGGGAGAAAGAGAGGATTTTTTAAATTCAGAATTCATAATTCACAATTCATAATTATAGTTTGTCAGTACGGATGAAGCTGGATAAGTGTTGCTCCAGGCAGAGGCTTGGGCAATTGCTCAACAATTCATCATTACCGGCAGAAGCAAACACAACATCAGAAACCGAGGGTATCGTTGACCAGGATGACATGGATGCGTCCGGCGTGCCGGCTGAACCGGGTGATCAGGAACTGACAGCAGATGGTGTCAGGGCTCTTGCAGTCCATGCATTTGCCGGTTTTGGCGCAGGGCGTGGACAGGCCGAAACGCTGGGCGTTGGTGGGCGCGGCCACATTACGGGCGCGCTTCATAGCGCCGTCCAGATCGCCGCAGACCTTGTTCATGCCGACGATGAAGAGCACCTTCTTCGGTCCCTGACAGATGGCGGAGACCCGGTTCGAGTTTCCGTCAATATTGACGAGGATACCGTCGTCCGTCATGGCGTTGGCACTGGAGAGGAATACATCCGCGTCATAAGCGGCCAGCATGGCGGCACGTTTGTCTTCGTAGGCGTCCCGATCGATAAAGTTGTAGTTTCCGGCTTTCAGGGCATCCACAAGGCCGATTTCATGGGCGCTCATGGCACCGCCCATGGTGACGGAGCTGCCTTCAGGAATCATGGTAAGGGCGAGCTTCAGCGCTTCTTCCTTCGAGGCGGCGTAGTATCCGCTCATATTGCGGGATTCGAGACCTTTGATCACTTTCTGTGCAAGGAGTTCATTACGTTTGACAATGTTCGGATTCATACTGACCTCCCGTTATGTCTGATATTAAACTCTGTACTGCGATGATAACAAAAAAGAAGCGGATCTTCAAGAATCTGAAAGCAGTTTGAAGGAAGAAATGAGGAAGGGGTTCCTGAAACGCGGGAAACAGGGTATACTGTCAGATAACACATTTCAATGACCGGGCAAAGAGCAGCAAAAGGAGGAAGCTTATGGATAACTGGCTGGAAACGAAGAATCTTCAGGTGCATTTTGTTTCTGCTGCCGGAGTGGTGTTCAGGGAAGGCAAGGTGCTGATGATCCGCTCCGAAAGACGGGGCTGGGAATTTCCGGGCGGCGTTGTGGAACAGGGCGAAGCGATCCTGGACGGGCTGAAGCGGGAAATCCTTGAAGAGAGCGGGATTACAGCTGAGCCGGAATGCGTCACAGGCATCTATCAGAATATTGTGAAGAAAAAAGGATATGGACCGCTGGAAGGTATGGATCTGCCAACCACCGTCAATATGGTTTTCCGGTGCCGATACGTTGGCGGAACAGAAACGGTGACGGAAGAAAGCCTGGAAACAGGTTGGTTTACCCCGGAGGAAGCTATGGGAATGATCAGCATGGGCTATGTCAAAAAGAGTCTGACAGACGCGCTCGCGCTGAATGGACAGACATGCTTTGCTACATTTAAAAAGCGGGATAAAACGATGGAATTTGTCGGTGAACAGAGGCTGTAAATCAGAAACTTTGGAGGCAGTATGAGAGCAGGGGCCTATCAATTCAGGGTCACGGGAGATCCTGAAGTCAATTTCAGACGCATCCGGGCGGGCGCAGAAGCGGCCGGGAAGGCAGGCGTCAGGCTTCTCCTGTTTCCGGAATGCGCGGTTACGGGCTATCCGCCCCGCAGCATCAATGCGGCATCTGACGTGGATTTTGAGAAGGTAAGCAGGATTCATGACCGGATTCAGGAACTGGCGGAAAATCATCAGATGTACCTGGTTACGGGAACCATGGTCAAAGAAAAGAACCAGTACTGCAACTGCGCCATGGTATTTATGCCGGATGGGAAACGAATGATCTATCGCAAGCGGGCTTTATGGGGCTGGGACCGGGAAAACTTTACAGAAGGGCATGACGCCGGGATCTTCTCAGCTGATTCCCTGAAGATCGGTATCCGGATCTGTTTCGAGGTTCGTTTCCCGGAATATTTCCGGGAACTATATCGGGAACAGACAAATCTGAATCTGATTCTGTTTTACGATGAAGCGGATCAGGAGGATCCGGAAAGATATGACCTGATCCGGGGACATATCCGGACAAGGGCGGTGGAGAATGTCTGTCCCGTGCTGACCTGCAACACCTGTCCGCCCTTCCAGACAGCGCCGACTGTTCTGTGCGACAGGTCGGGGAGGGTGCTGGCTGAAGCGGAACCGGGCAGTGAAGGGCTGCTGGTTTATGATGTTGAAAACAGCCCGCTGAATTTCGGGGAAAACGGCAGGAAGAAGATTTCGGATTCCCTTGTTTACGGAGAGAAAAGGAATACAAGAGAATTATTGTGAACTATTGCCGGACTTGTGCGAGCTGCCGGAACAGAGGACAGAATCAATACTTACAAACAGGGACGTGATGATATGGCATTTGAAAAAGCCAGGAATTATCTGGAACAATACGGACTGGAGGACAGGATCATTATAACGGAACGCAGCAGTGCCACGGTGGCGGAAGCTGCGAAAGCAATTGGCTGTGAGGAAGGGATGATCGCAAAGACACTGTCCTTCCTGCAGGGTGAAAAGCCTGTGCTGATCCTGGCAGACGGTACGGCGAGAATTGATAACCGGAAGTATAAGGACCGGTTCGGCGTGAAAGCGAAAATGATCCCGGCGGAACTGGTGGAGCCGCTGGTGGGACACGACATCGGCGGGGTATGCCCTTTCGGCATCCATGAGGGCGTGAGCGTGTACCTGGATGAAAGCCTGCGGAGGCATGAAATTGTCTATCCTGCCGTGGGAACGGACCATAGCGGGGTGAAGCTGACCATTCCGGAACTGGAGAAGTGCAGCCGGTACCGGGAATGGGTGGACGTGTGCAAAATAACAATTAACAATGAATAATTAACAATTAACAATGGCGGAGGAAACACTTTCCGGACGGAAAGTGTTTCTTTTGAATGGATTGTTTGGGTAGTAAAGGCGTTGGAAACGAGAAGTTGGGTGTTTCTGTTTCAATTAAAAGAACAGCTTCCGGAAAATCCGGAAGCTGGTTTGATTATTTACGGGCGACGATCAGGTAGCGGTGAGTGGTACCTTCGATGACGCCTTTTTCATCAATCTGCTCCTGCATTTTCAGCAGGCGGTCAAAGCACCGGTTCACAGAGAAATCAGGGAATTCCCATTCGATGATCCGGGCGAACCATACAAAGGCACCGACATCATAAAACCGGATCTTTCCGAAGAATTCTTCAGATCTGAGAATCTCAAAACCTGCGTGCCGGAAAGCGTCGCACTGGGCTGCAAGATAAAGATCCGGGAACGGTTCCTTCGCATCCGGAAAGACCATCTGAACCAGATCCCGGTCATTCCGGCCGCCCACCTGCTGGGTGATAAACAGACCGCCGGGTTTCAGTACCCGGGCTAGTTCTTCCGGACAAAAGTCTCCGTGGCGGTTGATGACGATATCGAAGGAACTGTCTTCAAAGGGAAGACGAGCAGGATCGGAACATTCCCGAAGATCGATTCCCAGCGGGGTCAGCGTTTCCCGGCACAGCGCCACGTTCGGCGGGAAGCCTTCCGTTGCCGCGGTGTTCTCATAGGGATGACCCAGGGTCAGCAGGAACTCACCGCCGCCGGTGTCATAATCCAGAAGCTTCATATCCTTCTTCAGGTACTGACGGACAATGCTGTCATAATCCCAGGGAATGTCCTGCTCCTCTTCATACCGGCCATGAAGGTGGGAAAAATCCCAGCCGTGGATGTGGGCGATCTGTTCTTCCTGTTTCCAAAGTTCCTTTAATTCATTGCGATTCATTTTTCTGCATTCCTTTCTTTTTCATCGTACAGCACAGCAGAAAGGTGCAGCTCCTGACAACAGGGTCTGTTATTGCTGTTTTACTCGGTGCAACCTGCTGTCAGTTTTATAGAACTGCACCGAGAAGTTATCTCGCATTCTCATGGTTAACCTCCTGTTGGCCGGGGACGGCACAACACAGGGATTATAGCATAAACAAACTGAAGAAGGGAAGACATGAAGGAAACACCCGCCAACAGAAAGAATAAGGAACAATTGGACAGATGAGACAGAAAGGCAGAATTTCATGCGTATATTTGTTGGTTTGCGGCCGTCAGATGATTTCCGCATGGCATTGGCAGTGTTGCAGGACAGGCTGCGCTGCGCCGGAATTACCGGAAGTTATCTTGATCCGTCCAACCTGCACATGACCCTGGCATTTATCGGGGAGTGGACGGAGAATATCATTCAGATTCTTCCGCAGGTCAGCCATCCGTTTTCCATCACGCTGGATCATGCAGGGATCTTTCCAGAAGCGAAAGTGCTGTGGGCAGGCATAGAAAAATCAGAGGAACTGAACCGCCTGGCGCAGTGTGTCCGTGACAGACTGGCTGAACACGGAATCCTTTTTGATCCGAAGGAGTTTAATCCTCATATTACACTGGTCCGGAAACCCTTGATTCCGGACAGTGTTGACCTGGCAGGGCTGGAAATTCCCGCAGCGCGTATGATTGTTGATGAAGTATGCCTTTACCGTTCTGAGCGGGGAGAAAACGGTATGGAATACACGGTGATCGGAAGTACCCGAAACCGGACATAACTTACAGGTATTGAAAAACACCCTTCACGTTTTGTGAAGGGTGTTTATTATCAGAGGTCATTACTTGTCAAAAGCCGGGGGAACGGGCTTGGTGATTTCCTGCAGGCGGCGCTGACGGCGGGTGAGCATGTCGGCGGATTTGGCCTGAATGTCACCGGCCCTGGTCAGGGCCCACTTGGTGAGGGACGGACCGACCAGTTCATAGATCAGCACGGAGAACAGGACGATGTTCCGGATCAGGGAACCTTCAGCACCGCCGAGTACCCGGTAAGCAGTGCTGCACATGCCCAGGGCCACACCGGCCTGGGGCAGCAGGGTGATGCCCAGGTACTTCTTCACGGTTTCCGGGCTCTTTGCCAGGACGGAAGAGAAGTGGGCACCGATGATCTTTCCGAAGGAACGGAAGATAATATAGACGACACCGATGATGACCACGGACAGATCCGAGAAAACGGTGAAGTCCAGCGCGGCACCGCTGAGCACAAAGAACAGGGTGATGGCAGGGCCGGACCAGCGGTCCGCCTGCAGCATCAGGTCCTCGCTGAGCGGGCAGAAGTTGCAGAAGATGGTACCGAGCATCATGCAGACCAGCAGGGAGGAGAAACCGAAGGTGAAAGAACCGATCGGGATCTTCAGCTGGCTGACGGCGACGGTCAGGATCACGCTGCCGACGATCAGGGCGTTACGGTTGCGGTGGGAGTGGAAGAACCGCTCCAGCCAGGTGAGGCCCAGGCCGACCAGACCGCCGAAGACCACGGAAAGGAAAACTTCCATCAGAGGCTCAATGATCAGCGCGGCAATATGCGTGGTACCGTTTTTCATGGACTGGGCGATGCCGAAGGAGATGGCGAAGATCACCAGACCGACAGCGTCATCCAGAGCGACAACGGGCAGCAGGACATCCGTGACAGGCCCCTTGGCCTTGTACTGACGGACAACCATCAAGGTGGCAGCCGGGGCGGTTGCCGCGGCGATGGCGCCCAGGGTGATGGCAACGGGCATCGGGAGCAGGTCGGGCATCATGAAATGCAGCACGACCAGGGCAATGTCCACGCAGACGGTGGCGACCACAGCCTGTAGGATACCGATGATGGTGGCCTGCTTACCGGTCTGCTTCAGGGCAGAAAGCCGGAACTCATGACCGATGGCGAAGGCGATGAAGCCCAGGGCCACATCGGAAATCATGGACAGGGAGTCTACCTGCTCCGGGGTGTTGAAGCCCAGGCAGGGTACGCCAAGACGTCCCAGTACGCAGGGCCCGATCAGGATACCGGCCACCAGATAGGCTGTAACGTCCGGCAGGCGGAATTTGACAAAAAGCCGGGTCATCAGAAGACCGGCGAAGAGCGCGATCGCGATCAGCAGAAGTGTCTGCATAAAGGGGCACGCATCCTTTCAGAAATCCTTGGTGCGCTTATTACGCACGCCGGAGATTGTAACACCAATGGGAGAAAATCTCAATGATTTTTCCGAAATGAGCAATTAACAATAAATAATGAACAATTATGCAGTGTTATTTCATGTAATCTGTGTTATTCGGTCAACGTTAATAATTGTTCAGGTTAAGGACTTGTGATAGAATGACAACAGAATGAATCCGGGAGGAAAAGGAACAATGAATGTGACAAAGGATATCCGTTATATCGGTGTGAACGATCATGAAATCGATCTTTTTGAAGGCATGTATATCGTGCCGGAAGGCATGGCATACAATTCCTACGTGATCCTGGATGAAAAGATCGCGGTGATGGATACGGCTGACCGTCATTTTGTGCAGGAATGGCAGGGCAACCTTGAAGCGGCCCTGGAAGGCAGAAAGCCGGATTACCTGATTGTGCAGCATATGGAGCCGGACCATTCCTCCGGAATCGCGGCTTTTATGGCCGCCTATCCGGAAGCCAAAGTGGTGGCGACCGCCAAGGCATTCACCATGATGAAGAACTTTACCGGCACGGACTATTCCGCCCGCGGTATCGTGGTGAAAGAAGGGGACAAGCTGGAACTGGGCAGCCACACGCTGACCTTCGTAACCGCGCCCATGGTGCACTGGCCGGAAGTTATGTTTACCTATGACAGCACGGACAAAGCGCTGTTCTCCGCTGACGCCTTCGGCAAGTTCGGCGCCCTGGATGCGGAGGATGAGGAAGGCTGGGCGTGCGAAGCCCGCCGGTACTACTTTGGCATTGTGGGAAAATACGGCGCACAGGTGCAGGCTGTGCTGAAGAAGGCTGCGGCGCTGGATATTCAGATTATCTGCCCGCTGCATGGTCCGATCCTGAATGAAAACCTGGGATACTACCTGGACCTGTACAACACCTGGTCTTCCTACGGCGTGGAAACCGAAGGCGTTGCCGTCTTCTACACCTCCGTTTACGGCCACACCAAGGACGCCGCAGAGTACCTGGAAAAGAAACTGCAGGAGCTGGGCTGTCCGAAGGTGGCGATCAGCGACCTGGCACGGGACGATATGGCGGAAGCCGTGGAGGACGCTTTCCGGTACGGAAAGATTGTGCTGGCCACCACCACCTACAACGCGGATATCTTCCCCTTTATGAAGGAGTTCATTGAGCACCTGACGGAGCGGAACTTCCAGAACCGGAAGATCGGCTTCATCGAGAACGGCAGCTGGGCACCCACCGCGGCCAAGGTGATGAAGGGCATGCTGGAGGGCTGCAAGAACACCACCTTTGCGGAAACAGAAGTGAAGATCCTGTCCGCTATGACGGAGGAGAACAAGGCGCAGATTGAGCAGCTGGCAAAGGAAATGATGGATTGATATTCAATTCATAATTCTGCGATTGCTGTTACCAAAGGCAGGGCTCTTTGAGCCCTGCCTTTGACAGCTGCAGCATGGCAGTTGTTACTCAAATCGAAGATTTGAACAACTGCTCAACAATTCATAATTATCCGCCCTTCCGGAATCAGGATGATATGATGTACATAGGGAAGGTTAAGAAAAGGACCGTCGGGATTAACCGATGGTCCTTTGGGTATTGTGAGCTGGCTCCAGCGGCCTGATTATGCTATGATGAGAGCCGATGAATCTTGAATATACCTTACCAAAGGAGCAGGCAGGATGATTGAGATCAAACGAATCAAGGGCGGCACGGATAATTGCTATTTAGTCACGGACGGCGGCCAGGCAATTCTGGTGGATACAGCGAGCGGACAAAACCTTGACCAGGTGATGGCGGAATGTGACAAATACACCCTGAAACTGATTGTGCTGACGCATGTTCATTTCGACCATGCTGAGAACGCGGCTGCGCTGTCAGCCCGGTACGGTGTCCCGGTTGCTATTCACAGAAAAGATGAGGAGCTTTTTGACAGCTTTGATAAACAGCCCCTGAAGTCCTCCGGACTGGTGGGATGTGTGGTCCTCAGCATGTCTTTGAAGGTGTTAAGGAATACGACTGTGGCGCGGCCGGATAACCTGATCTATGTCGAGGAAGGGGATGACCTGAACGCATACGGATTCAATGCCAAAGTGATTGAACTGCCGGGTCATACGCTGGGTTCCATCGGCCTGGATGTGGAAGGCAGGCATCTGCTTGTCGGAGACGCTCTGGACAACTGGATCCGGCCGGGAACCGGGCATCTGTTTTACGACAAAGAAGCCACCCGGAAGAGCGCTGAAAAAATCAGGGCACTGGGTGACCGGACGATATACTACGGGCATGGGAAACCGACCCCAAACGGTCTTTTCTGAAGCGGAGGGAAGATGACAGCCGGCTGTAACGACAGCCGGCTGTTTCTACAGGTGCCCGGAGTGCAGGTCATCAGGGTTTTACATACCTGATTTCCCGTTTGTTCCAGCGCCTGAAGATCTTTTCTTTTCCATCCGGGCGGTAATGGTTCTTTTCGTAGCAGTTTCTTCCCATTTCATTTTCTTCCAGAACCCAGATTACAAATTCCCCAAAGCCTATTTCCCGGCCTTTCTGTTCAAAGAAGCGGATCATTTCAGTGCCGATTCCCTTGCGCACATAGGCGGGATCCACGTAGATAAAATGAAGTTCAAAGGCTCCTTTTTTATCCTCATCCTCGCACAGGCCCATGCCCATCATACCCTTGACGACGCCGGTGTCCGGATCTTCGTAAACATACATGTCAAAGCGTTTTTCACTGATCCAGCGGGTGTGAACCGGGACGCGGCTTTCAACGGTCAGGTCTTTCAGGGATTCCTCGGAAAGAATATTCTGATATGCGTAACGGCTGCTGATCGCATCAATCTCAGCCGTTCTGGATGCATCATTAACGGTGGCTTCACGAATCATTTTCCATTTACCTCATTATGTAGTTTTGTTATGATCAGTTATTCAGGCCGGATATAACCGGTTTACAGGCTTCGGTTATGAAGGCGACAACAACAGCAGTTCCTGTAATCCGAACATATTCCGGAGTTCTGTGACACAGGACAACACAGATCATCCAGATGTTCGATATAGAGAGATTCTACCCTGTATTCTGAGTTAACACGCGGCATGAGAATACCTCCCTTCAGGAACATCGAAATTTCAATTATCCTATCACAGATGAGCAATATATTTCAACAGTTTTCGATGTGCTTCGGAAAAGAATAGAAAAAGGGCCGTCGGGAAAACCCGACGGCCCCTGTGCATTATGATCATTAATGCCGCATGTGGTTGATGTCCACCAGTTCCGTGTTCTGCAGGGTAAAGCGGGACCCCAGGATGTCCATGAGGGCGTTGGCGGTGTCCAGGGAGGTCATGCAGGGAATGCCCAGCACCATGGCCTTGCGGTGGAGCACGGTGTAGTCGCCTACGGTGTCATCCTTGACGGCACCGGTGTAAATGATGTAGTTCACGGAGCCGTTTTCCATCAGGCCGATGATCTCATCGCTGATCTTCGGGTCCGCCACAGGCGTCACGTGGATGCCGACGGCGGAAATGGCCCGGGCTGTATCCTTGGTGGCATAGACGCTGATGCCCTGGTCGTAGCAGCGCTTGGCCACGGCAATGGCATCCGGGAAGTCCTCATCCTCAACGGACAGGAGTACGCCGGTATGGTCCTTTTCACGGGCGGTGGGCAGATGGAAGCCGGCGGCGGACAGGCCCTTGAAGAGCGCTTCCGCCTTGGTGATACCGATGCCCAGAACTTCACCGGTAGACTTCATTTCCGGTCCGAGGATAGAGTCGGCGTCATTCAGCTTTTCAAAGGAGAAGACCGGTACCTTGATGGCGCAGTAGGGCGGGATCGGATAAAGACCGGTGCCGTAGCCCAGATCCTTCAGGGGCTCGTCCAGCATGACGCGGGAGGCAAGATCCACCATGGGAACGCCAGTGACCTTGGAAATGTAGGGGATGGTCCGGGAAGCCCGGGGATTGACCTCAATGACATACAGTTCATTGTCATAGATCAGGTACTGGATATTCACCAGCCCCTTGGTGCCCAGCGCCAGGGCGAGCTTGGTAGAGATATCGCAGACTTTTTCCTGGAACTTCTCCGTGAGGTTAAAGGGCGGATAGACGGCGATGGAGTCGCCGCTGTGGACACCGGCCCGTTCAATATGTTCCATGATGCCGGGGATCAGAACGTCCTTACCGTCGGAAATGACGTCCACCTCCAGCTCGATGCCGGGCAGGTACTGGTCCACCAGCACCGGGTTTTCAATGCCGCCGGAGAGAATCCGGGTCATATAGTCCACGGTGTGCTTCCGGTTGCGGGAGATGGTCATGTTCTGGCCGCCAATGACGTAGGAGGGACGCAGCAGCACGGGATAGCCCAGGCCTTCCGCTGCGGCAACAGCCTCTTCCATGGTGCGGACGCCCATACCGCGGGGGCGGCGGATGCTGAACTGCTCCAGCAGTTCGTCAAAGCGTTCACGGTCCTCGGCAATATCGATGGATTCAGCGCTGGTGCCCAGGATACGGATGCCCTGGGAATACAGGAACTGGGTCAGCTTGATGGCGGTCTGGCCGCCGAAGGCTACCACGACGCCCACGGGCTTCTCCACGGCGATGACGTTCATGACGTCTTCGGGGGTGAGAGGCTCGAAATACAGCCGGTCTGCGGTGTCATAGTCCGTGGAGACGGTTTCCGGGTTGTTGTTGATGATGACCACATCATAACCGATGCGGCGCAGGGTCCACACGCAGTGGACGGAGGAGTAGTCGAACTCGATACCCTGGCCGATGCGGATGGGGCCTGAACCCAGCACGATGACCACGGGACGGCCGGAACGCTTGAGGCTCCGGGACTCGCAGGCCTTGTCCGTGCAGGAGTAGAAGTAGGGTGTTTCCGCGGCAAATTCGGCGCCGCAGGTATCCACCATCTTATAGCTCATCTGCCAGCCGGGGACTTCCTTCGCACCGGTGATGCGCATGATGGCCTTGTCGGGATAACCCATTTTCTTGAAGGTTTCGTAGTCGCCGGGCTGCAGGCCTTTGCCTTCGGTCCGCATTTCCAGTTCCGCCATGGCGCGCAGGCGGTAGAGGAAGAAGCGGTCAATCTTGGTGATCTCAAAGATCTCGTCCACGGTGACGCCCTGCTTCAGGGCTTCAAAAACCGTGAAGAGCCGGCGGTCATCCTGGCGGGCCAGGCGATCGCGGATGGGTTCATCGGTCAGGGCCGGGGCATTCAGCGTATCCAGGGAGATCTCGGCACCCCGGACTGCCTTCATCAGGGCTTCCTCGAAGCGCTGGCCGATGGCCATGACCTCGCCGGTCGCCTTCATCTGAGTGCCCAGGCGGCGGGAAGAACCGTAGAACTTGTCAAAGGGCCACTTCGGGAACTTGACGACCACATAGTCGACGGTGGGCTCGAAGCAGGCGCAAGTCTTGCCGGTTATATCGTTGGCGATCTCATCCAGGGAATAACCCAGGGCGAGACGGGTAGTAATCTTGGCGATGGGATAGCCGGTGGCCTTGCTGGCCAGGGCGGAGGAACGGCTGACACGGGGATTAACCTCGATGACCGCATACTCGAAAGAATCCGGATTCAGGGCGAACTGGCAGTTGCAGCCGCCGACGATACCGATGGCGCTGATGATATCCAGCGAGGCAGTCCGGAGCATCTGGTATTCCTTGTCGGACAGGGTCAGGGCGGGAGCCACGACCACGCTATCTCCGGTATGAATCCCCACAGGATCCACGTTTTCCATGGAGCAGACGGCAATCACGTTGCCCTGCGCATCCCGCATGGTTTCAAACTCGATTTCCTTCCAGCCGGAGATGCACTTTTCCACCAGAATCTGGGTGATGGGGGAAGCGTCCAGGCCGGCACGGGCAATAACGCGCATCTCCTCCACATCGGCCGCGATACCGCCGCCGCTGCCGCCCAGGGTATAGGCAGGACGTACGATGACCGGATAGCCGATCTTTTCAGCCCATTCCAGGGCTTCCTCCAGGGTTTCCGCGATGCCGGAGGGCACGCAGGGCTGGCCGGCCTTGAGCATGGTTTCCCGGAACTTTTCCCGGTCTTCCGCGCGCTCGATGGCTTCAATGGGAGAGCCCAGCAGGCGGACGCCGAATTCATCCAGGGTGCCGTCCTTGCTCAGCTGCATGGCCAGGGTCAGTCCGGTCTGGCCGCCGAGACCGGCGATCAGTCCGTCCGGACGTTCCTTTTCGATGACCCGGCGAACGGTAGCCGCGTTCAGGGGCTCCAGGTAGATTTCATCCGCCAGGTGGGAGTCGGTCATGATGGTGGCGGGGTTGGAGTTGACCAGCACCACGTTGATGCCTTCCGCTTTCAGCACGCGGCAGGCCTGGGCGCCAGCGTAGTCAAATTCGGCAGCCTGGCCGATCACGATGGGGCCGGAACCGATGACCAGGACTTTTTTGATGGATGTATCTTTAGGCATGATCATTTCCTCCCCTTCGTCATGTTTTCAACAAAACGGTCAAACAGGACCGCGGTATCCCGGGGACCGGAGGCAGCTTCGGGATGGAACTGGACGGTGAAGCATTTCAGGTCCGGATAATCCATACCCTCGCAGCTGCCGTCATTGGCATTCCGGAAGGACTCTGTGCCGATTTCCTTCAGGGAATCCGCGACAACCGCGTAGCCGTGGTTCTGGGAAGTGATATAGGTACGGCCGGCTGCCAGATCCTTAACAGGCTGATTGCCGCCGCGATGACCGTATTTCAGCTTGATGGTGTCTCCGCCCAGGGCAAGGGCTGCCAGCTGGTGACCGAGGCAGATGCCGAAGACCGGCAGCTTTCCGATCAGCTTTTTCAGCTCAGCGATGCATTCCACATTTTCCTTGGGATCCCCGGGACCGTTGGAGAGCATGATGCCGTCCGGATCGGAGGCAAGGATTTCCTCCGCTGTGGTGCGGGCGGGCCACACGGTGACGGTGCAGCCGCGCTTCTGCAGGCTGCGGATGATGTTATGCTTGGCGCCGTAATCGATCAGGGCGACGCGGCAGAGTTCCTTTCCGTCCGCCGGGAAGGTCTCCTTCGCGGCTTCGGTAACGGAATCCACTGCGTTTTTCACGGTGAAAGCCTTGATCTCGCTGAGGTCCGCGGGAATCTCATCACAGATCATGGCATTCATGACGCCTTCCTCCCGGGTGATCCGGACGATTTCGCGGGTGTCCACACCGCACAGACCGGGAATGCCCTTGGCAACCAGGTAATCGTTCAGGGGATAGGCGGAACGGAAGTTGGAAGGCGTGTCGCACAGCTCCCGGACGATATATCCGAAGAGAGTGCTGTTTCCTTCAAAGTCTTCCTCAATGACACCGTAGTTTCCGATGAGCGGGAAAGTCTGGGTGACGATCTGGCCGTAATAGCTGGGATCGGTCAGGGTTTCCAGGTAGCCTTCCATACCGGTGGTGAAAACAAGTTCACCGATCCGGTTGACATGCGCACCGATGCGCTTGCCTTCAAAGACAGTACCGTTGGCGAGAACAAGATATGCCATAAGGGCCCTCCAATAAATTAAGAATTAAGAATTCAGAATTCAGAATTATTACTTTACACCGGGGAACAGGCCTGTTTGATCACTTCTGCGGCTTTAATGAGCAGATCGTCCGGGATGTTGAGGGCGGGGAGAAGACGGACTTTATCCTTTGCGGTGAGGCAGAGGACGCCGTTTTCCCGGCAGGCGGCCAGGACTTCCGCGGCAGGTTTGACGGTTTTGATGCCGATCATCAGGCCGAGTCCGGTTACGCTCTCGATTCCGGGGGCGCCCTCCAGCAGGCTCCGGATCAGGTTGCTCTTGCGGGTCACATCCGACAGGAAGTCATCGGTCAGCCGCTCCACAACGGAGATGGCCGCAGCAGCCGCCACCGGGTTGCCGCCAAAGGTGGAACCGTGATCGCCATAGGAGAGGACATTGCAGACCTTCTCACTCATCAGGGTCGCACCCATGGGCAGGCCGCCGGCCAGGCCCTTGGCAGTGGAAACCACATCGGGATGCAGACCGTACTGCATATAGGCATACAGGGAACCGGTGCGGCCGTTGCCGGTCTGGACCTCGTCGATCATGAGCAGGATGTCCTGTTCCTTCAGGTATGCATCCAGTTCCTTGACAAAGGCAGGATCCAGCGGAATGACGCCGCCTTCACCCTGCACAAGCTCGATCAGCACCGCGGCTACTGTCCCATTGGCGCACAGCGCTTTCAGGGCATCCATATCCCCGACGGGAAAGGAAGCAAAGCCGGGGGTCAGGGGCTGAAACAATTCGTGGAAGTGATCCTGACCGGTGGCGGCCAGGGTGGTCAGCGTCCGGCCGTGGAAGCTGTTCACCAGCGTCACGACGGTGGAACAGGCAGGACCTTTATGCTCAGCAGCCCATTTCCGGGCAACCTTGATGGCACATTCATTGGCTTCGGCTCCGGAGTTGGAGAAGAAAACCTTGGACATGCCGGTCTTCTCACACAGGAGCTTTGCCAGGTTGGCGCAGGGCGCGGTGTAAAACAGGTTGGACATGTGCTGGACGCTGTGGATCTGCTTTTCCACGGCGGCGATCCAGACATCATCCGCCACACCGAAGGAGGAAACGGCGATACCGGAACCCATATCGATGTATTCCTTACCGTTCGCGTCCTGGACCAGGGAACCCTTGCCGCTGACGATTTCAACGGGGAAACGCTTGTAGGTGGAAGCAACGTATTGATTGTCGAGTTCGATCGTGTTCATAAATAGTCCTCCGGACAGTTAGCAAATTAAGAATTCAGAATTCAGAATTAATGGTGTCGCCTGCGGGCGGGGAGATTCTTCGACTCCGCCTACGGCTTCGCTCAGAATGACAGCTTGCGCCTGGAAGATTCTAATGCTCACTCCCAGCGATCGTCGCGGCCGCTCTGCCTTCGCCGGCGGTTCGTCAATCGCGGGCTCCTGTAGCTGTGGGTGACGTTACCAAAATATCTTCATCCTGCGGATTTGATATTTTGACGCTCACTCCCACCCACTTTGACGGTCATCAGGGGTTTCGCCGTTGGAGACCATGGTGCCGGCACCTTCGTCGGTGAGGAGCTCCATGAGGATGGAGTGGGGAACGCGGCCATCCATAATGACCACATTGCGGACACCGCGGGAAAGGGCCTTGGCGCAGCATTCCACCTTCGGGATCATGCCGCCGGAGATAATGCCGCTGTCATACAAAGAGGGCAGCTCCGGCAGGGTGATCTGAGGAATCAGGGTGGAAGGATCATTCTTGTCTTTCAGCACGCCGGCGATATCCGTCATCATGATCAGGCGTTCGGCACCCAGCGCGCCGGCAATGTAAGCCGCGGCGGTGTCGCCGTTGATGTTGTAGGCGTTGCCGTTCTTGTCGCAGCCAACGGTGGAAACAACGGGAATGTAGCCGCGGTCCAGCAGGTCGGTAACCGGCTGGATGTGCACCTTCTGGATTTCACCCACATAACCGAGGCGTTCATCCTTCATGCTGCACTGCAGCAGGCGGCCGTCCATACCGGAGAGGCCGACGGCTTTGCCGCCTTTCATTTCCAGCAGATTGACCAGGGTCTTGTTGATCTTTCCGGCAAGCACCATCTGGACAATGTCCATGGTTTCCTTGTCCGTGACCCGCAGGCCATCCACGAACTCCGGTTTTTTGCCGAGACGGTCCATGAGATCGTTGATCTCCGGACCGCCGCCGTGCACAAGCACGATCCGCACGCCGATAAGCCACAGGAGGACGATGTCCTCCATGACCTGCTGCTTCAGCTGATCATTGATCATGGCGTTGCCGCCGTATTTCACGACGACCACCTTGCCGGTATACCGGCGGATATAGGGAAGGGCGGCGGTCAGGACTTCCGCGCGCTCCATGTTTGTCAGATCACTGTGCATAAAGAACTCCTTTATAATGAAGAATGAAAAATGAAGAATGAAGAATTAAAAGTTCAGGTGCGGTAGTCGCCGTTGATTTTGACGTAATCGTAGGTGAGGTCGCAGCCGAAAGCGGTGGCTTCCTCGCTGCCCATATTCATATCGCAGTCAAAGTGGACATCATGCTCGGAAAGGATTTCCAGGGCTTTATCCTCATCAAAGAGCTGCACGCAGCCGTCCTTATAGAAGCAGACAGAACCGCTTTCCCCGGTCATGGTAATGGTAATATCCGCGGGGTTGAAATCAGGACCGGCATAGCCCAGCGCACAGAGCACGCGGCCGCAGTTGGCGTCCTTTCCGTAGATCATAGCCTTGACCAGGCTGGAACCGACCACGGAACGGGCCAGGATCCGGGCATTTTCTTTCGTGTCCGCGTTGAAAACGCGGGTCTCGATCAGGTGAGTGGCTCCTTCACCGTCGGAGGCCATAAGCCTGGCCAGGTCGTGACAGACGCTGAACAGCGCAGCACAGAACAGCTCATAGGATTCATCCTCGGCGGTGATCGGCTTGTTGCCGGCCAGACCGCTGGACAGGAGAAGCAGCGTATCGTTGGTGCTGGTATCGCCGTCCACGGTGATCATGTTGAAAGTATCCTTGATCACGGCGCTGAGGGCTTTCTGCAGCAGGGCAGGGTCAATGGCGCAATCAGTGCCCAGATAGCCCAGCATGGTGCACATGTTCGGATGGATCATGCCGGAGCCCTTGCTCATACCGCCGAGACGGACGGTGACGGTTCCTTCACCGGAAGCAGCAGGCAGATCAAATTCCACCGCGTATTCCTTATTGACGGTATCAGTGGTCATGATCGCTTTGCTGGCCAGGGTAGCGGCTTCGGCAGAGTCGGACAGCTGATCCGCCATGGCGGTGACGCCGGCGATAATCCGGTCCAGCGGCACGTTCGGACCGATGACACCGGTGGAACCCACAAGAACTTCATTGGCGGCAATTCCCAGAATTTCGGCGATATGCTTTGCAGTCTCGGAGCACAGGCGCATGCCTTCCTCTCCGGTGCCTGCATTGGCAATACCGGTGTTGACCACAACGGCACGCACCGGCTTGCCGGCTTTGACGATGCCCATGTCCCAGAGTACCGGAGCAGCTTTCACTTTATTGGAGGTGAAAGTGCCGGCCAGGGCACAGGGAACGTCCGTGAAAAGCAGGGCCATGTCCCGCCGGTTCTGATACTTAATGCCGGCTTCACAGCTGGCGGCTTTGAAACCCTTTGCGGCAGTGAATCCGCCGGTGATCTTACGAATCTTCATTGTCTTCTCCTTCGCTGCATCTGATCTGTTACCCAAATCAAAGATTTGGACAGATCATGATATAAACCGTGTGATGTTCTTTTCGTTCAGCACGAAGTCGTAGTAGTACACATCTGCCCGCTGGTTCCAGCCGATCTGTTTCCAGAAGGCGTTGCCGGCGTCGTTGGCGGTGAAGGCGATCAGGGCGACCTTATTGATGCCCATGGCCTTCAGCTGATGCATACAGAAGCCGACCATATGGGTCCCGATGCCCCGGCGACGGTATTCCTTCGCAACGCAGACATGGTACAGATAACCCTGGCGGCCGTCGGATCCGCAAAGGATCGTTCCGACAATCCGGTCTCCGGCTTTCGCCACCACGCTGGTGGTGGGATTGCGCAGGATAAACCGTTCAATATCTTCCCGGGAATCATCCAGTGCCCGGATTCCAAAGCCGCGGATGGTCATCCACAGGGCCCGGACATCGTCATAATCCTCCGGCTTCATCGGCATGATGTCGATTTCGTTGATTAACTGCTGATCCATCGATAACTCCCCGTTGAGTCTGATGTTCTTTAGATGACCAGGCCTTCCGCTTCACTGAGGCCAAGAGCGATGTTCATGTTCTGGATTGCCGCGCCTGAAGCACCCTTGCCCAGGTTATCAAAGCGGGATACCAGGAGGATTCTTTCCTCGTTGCCGTATACAGAGACCTGGAGGTCGTCACGGCCGGCGAAAGCACCGGCAGAGAGGAATCCATTTTCATCCGGCGCGTCCGCGAAGCGGATCAGGCCGGACTGATAATAGGCTTTGTAGGCTTCTTTGATTTCCTCAATCGAAGCGGAAGTGTCCGCGGAGGTCAGCGGCACGGTGACTTCCATACCGGCGTAATACGGTGCCACGATGGGGCAGAACACCGGCGCGTAGTCCAGACCGCAGAGCTTAGTCATTTCCGGCAGGTGCTTATGGGTCTGCCCGAGACCGTACTGCCGGGGCGCCTGATACAGAGGATCCATGTTCTCCGCTTCATATTCCGCGATCATCTTTTTCCCGCCGCCGGAATAACCGGTGAGAGAAAAACTGGATAGCCGGACATCTTTTTTCAGCAAGCCGGCTTCCACCAGCGGTGCCACCAGGGAAATGAAGCCTGTGGCATGACAGCCTGGGTTGGCGATGCGTTTGGCTGCTTTCAGCTTTTCCCGCTGACCGGTCAGCTCCGGCATGCCGTAGGTCCAGCCTTCCGCCACCCGGTGGGCGGTGGAGGTGTCGATGATGACCGCGTTCGGGCTTGTGACGAAAGAGGCTGCCTCGATGGCCGCTGCGTCCGGCAGGCAGAGAAAGGAAACAGCGGCGCTGTTGAGGGCATCCGCCCGGGCAGCAGGATCCTTACGGGTTTCCTCCGGCAGGATAATCAGTTCAATGTCCTTCCGGGCGGAAAGCCGCTCCCGGATCCTCAGGCCGGTGGTGCCGGCACTGCCGTCAATAAAAACCTGAATCATGAAAGTTCCTTTCATCAAATGAAGAATGAAGAATGAAAAATGAAGAATTTCAGATACCGCCCTATGATATGAAACCATCCCGCCGGGTGAGGGCGGGAATGGTATCAAAGAGATTCTGATTACTTCTTCTGATTTGCGGCGTCCACCATGGCCTGAACCTTGGTCGGCAGGCCGAACAGGGTGATGAAGCCGGCGGAATCTTTCTGGTCATAATCGCTGGCACCGAAGGTAGCGATATCTTCAGAATACAGGGAATAATCGCTCCAGACACCGGCCTTGATGATGTTGCCCTTGTAGAGCTTAAGCTTCACTTTACCGGTGACCTTCTCCTGGGTCTTGTCCACGAAGGCGGACAGCGCTTCCCGCAGGGGAGAGAACCACAGGCCGTTGTAAACCAGCTCGGCGAAGGTGATGGACAGCTTCTGCTTTTCATGCATGGTCAGCTTGTCCAGGCAGATGGACTCGAGGGTCTCATGGGCCTTGTACAGGATGGTTCCGCCGGGGGTCTCATAGACGCCGCGGCACTTCATGCCGACCAGCCGGTTTTCCACGATGTCAATGATGCCGATGCCGTTGGCGCCGCCCAGCTCATTGAGCTTGAGGATGATGTTCTTGGCGGACATCTTCTCGCCGTCCAGGGCCACCGGAATACCCTTTTCAAAGTCGATGGTCACGTAGGTGGGCTTATCGGGAGCGTCGATGGGAGAAACGCCCATTTCCAGGAAGCCGGGCTTCTCATACAGCGGCTCGTTACCGGTATCTTCCAGATCCAGACCTTCATGGCTCAGGTGCCAGAGGTTCTTGTCCTTGGAGTAATTGGTTTCCCGGTTGATCTTCAGCGGGATGTTGTGGGCTTCCGCATAGTCGATTTCCTCATCCCGGGAGACGATGTCCCACTCACGCCAGGGAGCGATGATGGGCATATCGGGCGCGAAGTGCTTTACGGCCAGCTCAAACCGGACCTGGTCGTTGCCCTTGCCGGTGCAGCCGTGGCAGATGGCGTCAGCGCCTTCCTTCTTGGCGATTTCCACCAGGCCCTTGGCGATGCAGGGACGGGCGTGGCTGGTGCCCAGCAGGTAATCTTCGTACACAGCGCCGGCTTTCATGGTGGGGATGATGTAGTCATCCACATATTCCTCCGTCAGGTCCAGAACATACAGCTTGCTGGCGCCGGTCTTAATGGCCTTCTCTTCCAGACCGTCCAGCTCGGTGCCCTGGCCGACGTCGCCGGAGACGGCGATGATTTCAGGATTGTTGTAGTTCTCCTTCAGCCACGGGATGATAATGGATGTATCGAGACCGCCGGAGTAGGCGAGGACGATTTTCTTGATGTCAGCTTTATTCATTGGGGTGACCTCCTTCTGCATGATTATGCAGGCAATATACACCGCTTAAAACCGGTTGTCAAGAGGAAAACAATAGAAAATCACAAGAAAATTGAAGTTTTTTCAAAAATGAATATATGCATAATGTTATGCATAAACAATACAATTCATGAATAGAAACGAAACAAAAGGGATATCAAAAAACGGCTGTACGCAGGTACAACCGTTTCAGATGATCTGTCCGGCATCGCCGGATGTTATAAGCGTTACTTGTTTTCCGGCCAGGGCTGATCAAAGGGAACCCATATTCTGTGCTTAAAGCACCGGCGGAAGCGGTAATAGCGGTCATGTTCCCGCCATTTGTGGGAAATGGCGGAGCCTTTGACAGTGAAATCCGCAGTGCAGTCAGGATGCAGTTCCTTAAAACGCTTCTGTTCAGATTCGGGCAGTTTCTTCAGCGCGTTGGCCCAGAAGCGGTCCAGGGAGGTGACTTCATCCAGCGGGGACAGGTCTGTTACCCAGGTGGAGGAAACATTCAGATCCAGCATCTCCCTGCAGTTGGCCAGGGGAGACAGATCTGAGACGTGGGTGTTGTGCACTTCCAGATACTTCAGGTGGGCCAGCTTGCCGACTTCCGTCATATCATCCACATGATCGTTGTTGGAAATAATCAGAAGCTCCAGATCGGGGAAGAACCGGAGAAAGCTCAGGTCTGTGAAAGCATTATGGCCAACATCCAGGGCTTTCAGACCGGGGACATATTTCAGCAGTTCCAGATCAGCGGACTTCAGGCGGGTGCCGTAATCGGTATGGTTCAGGGTGCTGTAGGCGGTGGCATTGGTAGGACAGTAATGCTCTCCCCGCAGATGCACCAGCCATTCAAAATGAATTTCGGGGTGTTCCTCCATGAGGGGGATGAAGGTATCGTTGGAGGGAAGCTTGTTGGTGGAGTTGTCAACGGATTTCACATTCGGGCACAGGGCCAGAAGCAGACGGAAGGATTTATCGCCCAGATCTTTTTCCGCTTTGGTCAGATCCAGTTCCTCACTGTCATCTGAAAAGGAGATACCGTTCCATTTGCAGGTGAAATGAAACACTGCGCCGTCCGGCAGGGCGGCCTTCAGTTCCGTAAGCTGCTTCGGATTCCAGCCGATATTGCTGGCAACGGCTTCCATCGGCTGGTTTTTTTTGACATATTTCAGCGCCTTGGCGTAGTTGGTGGGAAGATCATCCGCGGAAGCGGTGAGGACAAATGACAGAAGCAGGCACAGGAGTCCGCAGAAAAGCAGGGTGCGGAAAGGTTTTTTCATCATGAAACCTCCTTGTGAAACATGAAAATATTATCGTAAAAGTTACTGCCTGTGTCAAGCCGTCCGGGCGCTAAAGAAGCTTGCGCGGAAAGCCTTCCTATGATATAAATAATCCTGATGAAAACCCGGGAGGAATGATCTGAAATGCGAGCAGGAAAGCTTGTTATTCTGGTGCTGACGGCCATTATGCTGGTCCTCTGCACGCTTGGTTCCGCTGCGGCGGACATTAAACCGATTCCGCTGGATATGCTTGAGCACGGAACCGCACCGAAGGATGAGTGCTGGGTGGTGCCGGGCAAGGAATATGAAGACGAATCCATCCATGTGGTCCTGGAGGAGAGAAGGAACTATAAATCCAAGTCCAGCGACGGCAACATCACCATCCGCTGGGCGGTGATTGAGATCAAGGATCCCTCCCAGCTGCGCACGGCGCTGAGCTATGACAGCTTTGAGAACAAGGACCTGGCGACAGCCCCGGAAATGGTCGCGTACCTGAATCCGGTTGTTTCCTTTAATGACGACTATGTCAAAATGAACAACTATAAGGGCTACGTGATGCGGCAGGGCGTGCTCTACAGCGATAACCTGGACGAGTGGAGCGATGAGCTGAAGCAGGATGTGCTGATCATTGACGACCAGGGTGATTTCTCCGTGGTGCAGAAGGCCACATCCGCGGATGTGCAAGCCCGGATTGCTGAACTGGAAGGAGAAGGACGCCAGGCGGTCAATACCTTTACTTTCGGCCCCACGCTGGTGCTGAACGGCGAGGCGCAGGAGATCAAGGGCAAGGACAGCACTCACACGGTGATTACCGCGACGGCCCGGACAGCCTTCTGCCAGCTGGACACGCTGAAATACGCGGTGTTTGCGGCCGACTGCCCCCAGACCGGATACGGCATCAACTGCCAGGAACTGGCCAACTTCATCGTGAAGACCTTCCCGGAGTGCAAGGTGGCCTATAATCTGGACGGCGGCGGATCTTCCCGGCTGTTCATGGGACAGAAGAAGGTCAACAAGGCAATGGGACGGCGTGAAATCTACGGAATGATCTATTTCGCGTCCGCTGTATCGGAGGATTAACAATATGACAGGCTTTGCGCTTGTGATGGCCGGAGCAGCCATAGCGGCACTGCTGCTGATGCTCCTGATGAAAAAGAAGACGGGAATCAAGACACAGTCAGCGTTCATTTTCGGAGCGCTGGCTGTTCCGCTTTGTATTCTGATCGGCCGGGCAGGATTCTGGATCTGCAATATCGAGTGGCAGAAAAAGATCGGGGCTTCCTTCCTGGATTTCCTGGGAAGCGGATACAGCTATATGCTGTACGGTGCCGTAATCGGCGGATTTATCGCGGCTTTCCTGACCGTGAAAATCAGCGGGGATTCCTTCGGGAAGATTATAGACGCGGCCGCCGCGCCGGCAGCCCTGCTGATTGCTGCCGGACGATTTGCCGAATACCTGGTTGAAAAGGGTGCCGGCTTCGGCGTCGGCGTGGTGGACTGGTTCGATCCCTATGAGGAATGGAGCATGATCGCCTGGGAGGAGTCGGACGCGATCTGCCGTTTTCCCTTTGCGGTGCAGAACTATTACGGTACCTGGAAGTTTGCCATTAACCTGTGGGAAGGCTTGGCAGCCATCATCTTCCTGATTGTGCTGCTGCGGATGAGGAAACGGAAATCCGGCGGTGCCGCATCGCTGCTCCTGCTGATGTATGCTTCCTGCCAGATCACCTTTGAATCCATGCGGCGGGACGATGTAATCATCTGGGGCTTTGTAAAAGCCAACCAGCTGATCAGCGCCCTGCTGGTGCTGGGACTCCTGATCTTCTGCTGGCTGAAGCAGCCGAGGACAGAACGGAAGGTTCCCGAACTGTGTATCCGAACGGCGCTGCTGCTGGTGTTCGCCGGGATCATCATGCTGATGGAGTTTGCCCTGGATCAGAAGGTTGGATTTCTGCTGTGGATGCGGGCAGACCTGACCTATATGGTGATGGTGCTGTGCTGCGTCGGAATGCTGCTGACGGTCCTGCCGCAATGGCGCAAAGCTTTTCCGAAAGAAGCCTGATATCATACGTTCCTGTAACCGGAACCCTCATCGGGGTTCCGGTTTTGTTATGGGCGAAAGCATATGATATAATCCAACTGCAAGTTGGAGAAATTAACAAGAATCAACCAACACGTCATTGAAATAAAGGAATATACAGACTATAGTGTATTTGCCGGCAGACACAAAACATAATGGAGGAACAAATCATGAACGATATCAGAATCTGTGAACAGATCAGTTTTCTGAGGAGACAGAAGGGCATTACCCAGGAAACGCTTGCCAGGCATTTCGGCGTGACGAACCAGACAGTTTCCAAATGGGAATCAGGACATTGTTATCCGGATATCCAGCTACTTCCGCAGATTGCGGATTATTTCGGGATTTCGGTTGATGAGCTTATGGGGCATACGCCGGCCGCAAGCCTGGAAGCATTATGCCTGACACTGAAAAAGTATTTCACTGACCTGCCGGAGGCAAAATGCTTTGATGAAGCTTACCGGCTGGCGGCACAGCTGCACGAGATTGTCATCTCCGCCGGATATAAAAGGCAGATCAGCTGGAAGGAAAAGGATTACGCAAAGGGAAATACGGGGACATGGGGCCTGTCCGCATGGAGCGATACAGAAGGCCAGGCTGTCAGGGAAGGAAACGTGATCCTGTTTGCTGACAACAGGGCATGGAACAAAAAGAAAAAGACAGAGATCCGGAAAAACGCATGCATGCTGGAACTGTTTGGTGATGAAAAAGTATTGAAGGTCCTGTTTGCCCTGCAGGAACTGACGGCGGCAGAGCCTGACCGTTATGCTTCGGCGGATGAAATCGCAAAAGCGGTGAAGACGGAAACTGCTGAAGCGGAAAAGATCCTTTCTGAACTACCGGTATCCGTACAGGAGGGGCAGGAAGAGGAAAGGTACAGGATTGAAGGATATGCCGCCTGGATTCCGGCCATTCTGGCTATGATTCACTAACGGCGCAAAGAGAATCGACAGGAGAGAGGAAAAAGTCCTTGCATTTATCATCGGCCTATGCTATAATCCCTTTCGCTGACCGTTTGGGATTATAGCTCAGTTGGTTAGAGCACCACGTTGACATCGTGGGGGTCATAGGTTCGAGTCCTACTAATCCCACCAATGCCCCGAAGTAAGGAATTTCCGAGCTTCGGGGTTTTTCTTTTTGTTCGTTTTTCGCACCCTGAAAGGCAAAATGTTTGCGAATGTCAATAGATGTGTCAATTGCCAGAGAAAGAAATCCCTTACAACACAATGGATATTAGTAGTTGAGATTATTATAATCGTGGTTGGATCGTAAACGGTGCGGGTATGTGGGAGTGTTGTTGCTTGTTTTTCATGAAGGTTTATCCTGATATTCTAGTCAATAGATAGTCTTGTCCGTTTTTCTCGTATTTCCTGCAAATCGATTTGCGAAGGCATCAACTACAACTGCAAAAACTCTCTTTGTTAAAAATGATATCGTCCACCGGCAACAGAAAAGCAAAAGAACAGGTATCAGACTGAAAACACAGTTCCGGATACCCAATTCCGTCATCCAGGAAACAAAAATCAAATACTTGCTGTTGAGCAAGCAGTTTTCCCATCTTCATGCATTCTCTGAATTTCTTGATTTCAAACGTTTGCATGGCGACAATGAGAACGTTTGCAATTATTTGACAAAAGTAAATTTCAGAAAAGAACGCCAAATGCTATTGACAATTATTGGAATCGGTGCTAATTTATGTATCGCAGGAAACAAATAAATGAATATCCTTAGGAGGCATTCCGATGTACGCACATCTTCTTCAGCCGGGGAAAATTGGTTCTTTGTATGTAAGAAACCGTGTGATTATGGCTCCGCTTGGATCCCGCCTGACAACGGAAAACGGCGCTGTAACGGATGATATGATTGAGTTTTACTCCCAGCGTGCTCGCGGAGGAGCAGGCGTTATTGTAATCGAAGCGATGGGAATTGAATATCCCCAGGCAGTCGGCAAGCCGAATCACGTCCGTTTTCATGACGAGCGATATGTCCCGGGCCACGCAAAGCTGGTTGAAAAAATCCACGAATGCGGCGGAAAAGCCTTTGCAATGCTCTGGCACGCCGGCATCAACAAGGGATGTCTGGAAGGAGTGCAGCCCGTCGGACCCTCCGCGATCCTGAACCCCAACACCGGTATTGTTCCGCATGAACTGACCGTGGATGAAATCCATGAACTGGTCAATAAATTCGGGCAGGCAGCCGCCCGCGCAAAACTGTGCGGATATGACGGCGTCAATGTACACGCTGCCCACGGTTATCTGCTTTCCTCCTTTGTATCAGCAGCCACCAACCAGCGTACGGATGAGTACGGCGGCAGCTTTGAAAACAGGATCCGCTTCCCCCTGGAAGTGCTGGCCGCCATACGCCGGAATACAGGGAAGGATTACCCGGTCGTCTTCCGCATCAACGGAAGCGATTTCATCGACGGCGGAATCACGCCTGAGGAAGCGGCAGCTTTTGCGGAAGCGCTGGAAAAAGGCGGTGTGAATGCCATTGACGTATCCGCCGGCGTTTACGGAAGCATTGATACCATGATCGAGCCGATCCAGTATGAAGAAGGCTGGAAGCTGTATCTTGCTGAAAACATCCGGAAGCATGTCTCCATCCCCGTATTCGGCGTCGGAGTCATTCACGATCCGGCGAAGGCGGACAAAGCGATTGCTGACGGCCAGGTGGATTTTGTCTGCGTCGGCAGGGAACTGCTTTGTGAACCGCAGTGGGTCAACAAGGCTGCCGCCGGAGAAACGCATTTTGTCAAATGCATCGGCTGCAACTCCTGCTTTGAGCGTATCGGGAAAAATCTTCCCATCCGCTGCGCCGTGAACGCGCTGGCCGGGCGGGAGCTGCATACTCCCCGGCCCGCAGAAAAGCCGCTGAACATTGCGGTTGCCGGAGCAGGACCTGCGGGCATCACCGCAGCCGTCACGGCGGCAGGGCGCGGCCATCACGTTACACTGTTTGAAAAGGAAAACCATATCGGCGGACAGCTGGTGCTTGCCGGCGCACCGCCCCGGAAAGACAAAATTCTGGAATATATCGGGTATCTGCAGGAAGAGCTGAACCGGTCTGAAGTGAAAGTGAAGCTCTGTCATGAGTTCACCGTGGAAGACGCCCGGTCCTTCGACCGTGTGATTGTGGCCGCAGGGGCACACTGCAGAACGATTCCTTTAAAAGGCAGCGGCTTTGAATACATGACTGCCTGGGACGCCCTGCAGAACCGGTCTTTCTCCTGGGACAGCAGAAATGTGCTGCTCATCGGCGCCGGCAGCGTAGGCTGCGAAACTGCACTGTATATCCGGGAGCACGGTGCGGCGAGTGTAACTGTCGTGGAAATGCGGGAAAAGATTGCGGCGGATATGGACAACATCAGCCGGATGAAACTGCTGCATGAGCTGGCGGAATGCGGGGTTCGCACCCTGCCTTCCACCGTACTGGATCATATGGAAAACGGCATGGCTTACCTGTCCGGAAACGTAGGGGAAAAGATCCCGTGCGACACGGTGGTCGAGGCTGTCGGCGCCGCTCCGGATCGGGAGCTGTGCGACGCGCTTTATCAGAACGGCATCCCGTTCATCAACATCGGCGATGCCGCATGCATTGGTAAAATCGGGGAGGCAGTCCGTGGAGGATTCGACGCGGCAGCGACGATCTGACCATCGATGCTCACCGATTACAATAAAAACAAAGGAGAAAGGAAAAATGAAAAAGCTCGTATCACTCTTACTCGTCCTCATGCTGTCCATGGCCGCGTTTACCGCCCTGGCAGATGAACCGGTCAAAATCGCGCTGACCGCGCCGCTGACCGGCAACCTGTCCCAGTACGGTGAAAGCTTCCAGAACTCGGTAACACTGGCCTGCAAGCAGTGGAATGACAAAGGCGGCGTCCTGGGCCGCAGCGTGGAACTGGTGATTGAAGACACCGCCGGAGATCCCGCGCAGGCTGCCACGGTTGCTCAGAAGATCGTCAGCGACGGCAGCATTTTTGCCGAAGTAGGCGATTTCAACACAGCCTGCTGCATGGCTGCACAGCCCATCTATGCCGGTTCAGAAATGCTGCAGGTTTCCCCCACCTGTTCTGCCGTCAACTTCGCCGTCGGCTCCGAATGGTCTTTTGAATGCCTCGGAACCCAGAATGTACAGGGCGAATTCATGGCAAACTGGGCATATGAAAACGGCGCCCGCAAGGTTGCGGTTCTTTACCTGAACAGCGACTGGGGCATCAGCGTCGACAACGGTTTTGCGAAGGCTTTCAAGGCCCTTGGCGGCGAGATCGTCATTGAAGAGCCCTACAATGACGGCGAGACTGACTTCAGCGCTGCGCTGACCAAGCTGCGCGAAACCGAACCCGACGCGCTGTACATTGCCTGCTATTACAACGACGGCGCTGCCATCAATATTCAGCGTGAAGTACTGAACTGGGATATCCCCGTCTATCATCCCGGCACAGTGTATTCCACGGACTTCCTGTCCATCGGCGGCACGGCTGTGGAAGGCGTCCTGACAAACGTCGGTTTCTATCCGGACGATCCCACCCCCGAAGCGGCTTCCTTTATCGCAGAGTACAACACCCTGTACGGCAAGGATCCCGATTACTACGGCGCCTGTGCCTATGATGCTTTCAACGTTCTGATGGAAGCAATCGAGCGCGCCGGTGAGCTGGACACACACAAGGTCCGCGAAGCGCTGGCAGCCACGGACGCTCATCAGGGCGTTTCCGGCAGCATCACTTTTGATGAAAACGGCGACGCCCGCAAGAGCTATATCAAACTGACCATTGAGAACAACCAGTACAAGGTGGTTCGCTGATGCTTACGGGGAGAGGCGGATATCAACCGCCTCTCCTCTGTTTCCGGCTGTTGCCGTACACAGCGGATAATTGCCGGCACTGTCTTCACTGCGGCTCTATATGCAATGGAAAGTCGGTGGATATTATATGACGATGATTGTTCAGCAATTGGTCAACGGCATTACCCAGGGCGGTCTGTACGCCCTGCTGGCCATTTCCTATTCGCTGGTTTACGGCGTGATGAGCCTGGTCAATTTCTCGACCGGTTCCATCTATATGCTTGGAGCGGTAGGTGCCTGGCTGCTCTGCAATTACCTGATTTCGGACTTTTTGCTTTCCCTGGTCGTGGGATTTGCAGTAGGCTTTGCGCTTGCCTTTATACTCGAAAAAATTGCATTCAAATCCATTCGCGGCATCAGCCGGATTTCCTCCCTGATCTGCACGATTGGGTTTTCCCAGATGCTCAATGAGCTGACGGCTCTGTTGTTCGGAAAAGCTACCAAAGGCATGCCGTCTTTTTTCTCGGAAAAAGCGTTTGAAGTGGTTGGCGTTACAATCAGCTGGCTTCAGCTGATTCTGATGCTGGCGGTGGTTGTTGTGCTGGTTACACTGCAGCTCTTTGTCTATAAGACGAAGATGGGACTGGCCGTGCGTACCGTGGCGATGGACAACACAACTGCGGGCCTGATGGGAATCAATGTGGACCGGACGATTTCAATTGCGTTTTCTCTGGCGGGTGCCTGTGCCGGTATCGCCGGTGTCGCCGGATGCATCTATTATCGTTCGGTATCTGCATACATGGGTTGGATTCCGGGGATCAAGTCGTTCTCAGCGGCCGTTTTCGGCGGCCTGAGCTCCATGCCCGGCGCGATTCTTGGCGGCTATCTGATGGGGATTATCGAGAACTTCGGTGTGCAGATTTTCTCCACCGGCTATCGCGACGTAATCAGTTTTGTGGTTATGATCATCTTCCTGCTCTTCTGCCCGGCCGGCTTGCTTGGGCGTAAAAAGACGACCAAGGTGTAAGGAGGATCAGGCTATGAAGAAAAAAATAAATCCGCGGGCGTTGATCCTTCTGCTGGCGCTCCTGGCACTGCTGACGGCGTTTCCGTTCTGTGTCAGCAATTATATTATCCAGATTGCGGTATACTGCGGCATTTATATCATGCTGGCAGTCAGTCTGAACCTGCTGGTTGGCTACACGGGCATTTTTTCCATGGGCCATGTCGCGTTCTTCTGCATCGGCGCCTATACCTCGGCGTTGCTTGCAACCAAGCTGGGAATAGCATTCCCCCTGTGCTTTATTGCAGGAGGCATCGGAGCGGCATTCATCGGTGCGCTGGTCGGTTTTGCGACACTGCGGCTGAATGATATTTTCCTTGCGTTTACAACCATGGGCCTGGGCGAAGTGATCCGGATCATCATCCAGAACGCCAGCTTCACAAACGGCGCGCTGGGGGTAGCCGGAATCCCGATGCCGATGCTGGCAGGCCACAAGATGACCAGAATAGAGTTCTATTTCATGGTGCTAATTCTGGTGCTGATTCTGGTTTACCTGGTCAGCCGGCTGGTCCACTCCAATACCGGACGCACGCTGAAAATGATCCGGGACGACGCAAATGCAGCCTCAAGCCTTGGCGTCAACGTATTCCGCTATAAGATGACGATCATGATCCTTTCCTGCTTTGTTGCCGGACTTGCGGGCTCGCTGTATGCCACTTTCCTGCAGTACATTAACGCCTCCAACTTTTCCATCAGCATATCCATCAATATCATCGCGATGGTTGCGATAGGAGGAATGGGCACCATCAGCGGGCCGATCATCGGCGCGATTCTGCTGCAGGTACTGCCGGAGGCCATCCGTTTCCTGTCCAATTACCGCCAGCTGATGTTCGGTATAGCGCTCGTCATCTCAATCATGTTTGCCCCGCGCGGCCTTGTCGGTCTGAACTGGAAGCGCATCCCTTTCATCGCATCCGTTTGCGAAAAACTGAAGACCAATAACGGAAAGGAGATCTGATCATGCTATATGCTGAAGAGGTTTCCGTTCGTTTCGGTGGACTGACGGCGGTTGACCGGGTGTCGCTCCACATTGTACCGGACGAGATTCACGCCATCATCGGACCCAACGGCGCCGGAAAGTCAACCTTTTTCAATGCCATTTCCGGAATCAACAAACCTTCCGAAGGGAAGATCACCTTTCAGGGCAAAGACATCACCGGGCTGAAACAGCATCAGGTCGCTCAGATGGGAATCGGCCGTACCTTCCAGAACATAAAACTGTTCGGTTCCATGACTGTCATGGAAAACGTACTGTGCGGTTATCATCAGCACGTAAAAAGCGGGTTGGTGCATGATCTGTTCGGCCTTCCTTCCCAGATGCGGGAGGAGGCTGAGCTGCTGGAACGCTGCAAAGAACTTCTGGCACGCGTGGAGCTGTATGACAAGCGGATGATGAAAGCCAACAATCTACCCTATGGAGAACAGCGCAAGCTGGAGATTGTCCGGGCCATGGCGACAGGGCCGAAGCTTCTGATGCTGGACGAACCGGCTGCAGGAATGAACCCCAGCGAGACGGAGGAGCTGAAGCAGTTCATCCGGAAAATCAACGCTGAAGGTCTGACGATCCTGCTGATCGAACACGACGTCAAAATGGTCATGTCCCTGGCAGACATCATCACGGTGCTGGATCACGGTTCGAAAATTGCGGAGGGCAGCGCAGACGAGGTCAAGAACGATGAGAAGGTCATCGAAGCCTATCTGGGAAAGTCCTATCGGAGGTAACATGAATAACGCTATTATACGCTTTGACCATGTCACGGTCACCTATGGCGCCATCCAGGCGCTTCAGGATGTCTCCCTCGAAGTGGAAAAGGGCATGATTGTTGCGCTGATCGGCGCAAACGGTGCGGGCAAAACAACGCTGCTTAATGCGCTGACCGGGGTCGTGCCGGTGAAGGAAGGGCATATTTACCTGCGTGACGAGGACATCACCGGAATGAAGTCTCACCTGATCTCCCAGAGAAAAGTTGCGCATGTTCCGGAGGGACGCCGGATTTTTGCAGAACTGAGCGTTGAGGACAACCTGCGCGTAGGCGCATACAACCTGTATAAAGACAAAGCCCGCATCAAGCAGCTGATGGAAATGAACTATGAGCTTTTCCCGATCCTGGCGGAGCGCAGCAAGCAGCTGGGCGGAACGCTGTCCGGCGGGGAACAGCAGATGCTGGCCATTGCCCGCGGCCTGATGAGCGAGCCCGAAATTGTGCTGCTGGATGAACCGAGTCTCGGTATCGCACCCATTATCGTCGAGAAAATATTCGAGTTTATCGTCAAGATCAATCAGATGGGCAAGACCATTTTCCTGGTGGAACAGAACGCGAACCTCGCGCTGGAAACCGCGTCGTATGTTTACGTGCTGGAAACGGGACGGGTAACGAACCACAATACCAGCGAAGTCCTGCTGAAGGATGATTCCATCCGGAAGGCTTATCTTGGACTCTGATTTCATATCATATAAGGAGAGCGAAACAAAATGGACTATACCGCAAGAGAACATGCATTTATCTATGGCGTGATCGCCCAGGAGCTGATGCGTATTGCTCCCGGGTCCGAGGAAACCCTGGCTGAGAGCATCCGGGTATACGGGTTGCAGCGTGGCGCCCGCATGGGCCAGACCGCAGAGAAATTCGGCGACGAACGCAGCATGCGGACTTATCTCGCCTACGGCGAATGGGCACCTGCTCCGGGAGAGATGGACGTGGAAATCCCGCAGAATTCTCCTTCAGCAGTCTGGCACGTGAAGAAATGCCCCTGGTGCCAGGAATGGACTGAAAAAGGCATGCTCGACGTGGGAAAATATTACTGCAAATACGTTGACCGGGAACTTGTTCATGGATTTAACGCAGATCTGGAGCTGGGAACAGGCACAACCCAGACAAACGGGGACGCCTATTGCTTCTTTGAGTGGGCCGGCGCTGACATGACCCCGGAAAACAAGGCGGCAAACGCTGAAATTGCGAAAAAGGTCGGCTCTGTACGGCTGAAGACATGGGCCTATCACATGGCTCACATCTATAAAACGATGGGTGAAGTGATCGGGAAGAATTTAGGCAGAGAAAAGCAGGAGGAGATCTTCCGGGCAGCGGACGCACGCATTGCGGAACATCTCGGCAAAGAGACCGTGGAATTGATGCATCTGGGCAGATTGATCGATTTCTGGGTGACCCCCTCCCTGGAGCCGACAGACCGGCTCAGTGAGTTTTTCTGATGATACAGAGGTGACAAGTATGAGTATTGCCGACTGGTACAGGCAGTACAGCGAAGGCCTGGCCGCTTTAAGCAGGATACTGTGGGATCATCCCGAAGCTTCGGAAAAGGAGTATATTTCCTCAAAACTCCTCAAACAGTACCTGGTCAGCCACGGATTTGAAATTCTGGAGGACGGTGCAGCCGGTCTCGAAACAGCTTTTGTGGCGTCCAGGGGTAATGGAAGGCCATACATCGGATTTCTGGCAGAATATGACGCGCTGCCGGGACTTTCACAGCAGTGCGTCCCGTCTCCCTCCCCTGTCAGCGGACAGGAATACGGTCATGGCTGCGGCCACAACCTGCTGGGTACAGGTGCTGTGGGAGCGGCTGTCGCCACAGCCTGCGCCATGGAGGAGGCATCTGTTCCCGGAACCGTATTCCTTTTCGGCTGTCCGTCCGAAGAAGTGATGCTCGGCAAGATCGTGATGGCAAAGAACCATATCTTTGACGATCTGGACGCAGCCATTTCCTGGCATCCGGGAGACCGGAACCGTGCAAGCGAGGAATCCTACCAGGCCATGCTGTCTGTGGAATACCATTTCCACGGCAAGGCCAGCCATGCAGCCATGGCGCCCGATCAGGGCCTGAGTGCTCTGGACGCGGTTGAACTGATGGACGTCGGCGTCAATTATCTGCGTGAACATGTTCCCGCGGGGGTACAGATTCATTATGTAATCCTGAACGGTGGAGACAAACCGAACATTGTTCCGGATAAAGCAGCGGTCTGGCAGTTTGTCCGCGCCGCCACAACGGCTGATCTTCACAAAGTGGCCGCCCGTATGGATGACGTGGCTGCCGGTGCGGCGAAGATGACAGGAACCACTTATACAAAAAAAGTCCTGACCGGATGTAATGAGACCCGGATTGTTCCTGCACTGGTGGAAGTGATGAACCAAGTAATGGACGAGATTCCCGGTCCTGAATGGAGCGAGGAAGAGGAGCAATACGCACGGGAAATCCTTGATCATCTCGGCCGGACCCGGGAAGAAACGGAAGCTGCTTTCGGAGAAGGGACCTATGAGCATCCGCTGCATGCAGGCCATTTGAAGCCGACCGGCAGGACAATTGATATCCTGGGCTCGTCTGACCTGAGCGATGTCAGCTATATCGTTCCGACCTGCATGCTGTTTGCCGCCTGCTATCCTTACGGCACTCCAAATCATTCATGGGCTGTCACCGCATGCACCGGTATGTCGATCGGGCAGAAAGGGATGCTTTACGCTTCCCGGGTGATGGCTGAAACAGGATTCCGTCTCATTACTGACGGAGAGCTTCTTGACCGGGTCAAAGCATCTTTCCGGAAGGCACTCGGAACCAGTGTATATGAACCGGTACAGTAAATGTGAGGGCTGAGCTGTGACTGAGAACGATATTATTGGCTTGCTGAAAAAAGAAATGGTGGTAGCAATGGGCTGTACAGAGCCCGCTGCCGCTGCGTTGGCCGGTGCCAAAGCCGCCGAACTCCTTGGCTGTCCCCCTGACCGTCTGACAGTCAGCGCAAGCCGGGACATGATCAAGAACGCCATGGGAGTAGGCATTCCCAACTGTAAAGAAAAAGGTATCCTGGTTGCAGCCTGCCTGGGCGTTTACAGCAAGGCAGAGCATAAGGATCTGAGCATTCTGTCAGGTGTCGATCAGGAACAGGAAAAGCAGGCGGTGCAGCTGGCAGCCGCATCCAACCTGGAAATGGCTGACGACGTTACGCCGGTCTATGTAAAAGCGATCGCAAAGAAAGACGGTCATACAGCTTCCTGCACTGTAAGCATGCAGCATGACCATTTTTCGGAGATGACGAAGGATGGCCAGGTTCTGTACAGCGAACAGGTTCATGAAACAAAAACCGAAAATGACGACGATGCCACCCGCGGTCTTTCCCTGCAGCGCATTGTGGAGTTTGCCGACAGCGTCGATCCTCAAAAGGTTCAGTTTGTCTACAAGTGCGCCCTGATCAATTATGACCTGGCAGAGTATTCTGTACAACATGGTTACGGACTGCACATTGCCAATACGATCCTGTCAGACATTCCTGTCGAGCCGGATTCTCTTTCCACAGCTTTGACCAAAGCAGCAGCATACGCAGCAGCCGGATCGGATGCGAGAATGGCCGGATGCACCCGGGCAGTGGTAATCAATTCCGGTTCCGGAAACCAGGGCATTACCTGTACTGTGCCGGTTCTGATTCTGGGACGGTTCCTGAAAACATCGCCGGAGCAGATTGCGAAAGCTTTGTGCATCAGTGAACTGATCGGTCTGATGATCACAGCGAGAAAGGACCGGCTGTCAGCGCTGTGCGGTGCTTTCACTGCAGCTATCGGCACAGGCTGCGCCATGGTTTACCTGATGGGCGGAAATACAGAGCAAATGAATCTGACCGTCCGGACCATGGTTGGCAACCTGGCAGGTATGGTATGCGACGGCGCGAAAACCAGCTGCGCCCTGAAGATTTATTCCAGTGTACAGGCTGCCGGGCTCGCGGCCAGGATGGCCCTGAACGGCATCGCCCCGGGCAGGGAAAGCGGAATCATCGGCAAAGACGCCATGGAGAGCATTGACAATCTGATGAAAGTAAGCCACAATGGCATGGTGGATACCGACAAGGTGATTCTGTCAATTATGCTGGATAAACAGCTGTAGTCACACAGGGAGGCCAGTCCAATGTCTGTTGAACTGCATGAACTGTATAATGATCTGGAGAGCACCATGATGCAGCTTTTCAACCGCTACAGCGAGCGCTGCAACCGGAAATGCCGGTATCATGATGTCACGCTTTATCAGAACGAAATCCGGACCGTGGAATACATCGCTGTCAGCAGTGCAACCAATTTCACGGATATCGCAAGTCATACCGGTCTGACGCGGAGCGCTGTCAGCAAAATGATCAGCAAGCTCGAGGGCATGGGACTGCTGGTTCGGTATAAATACTATCCAAGCCAGAAAGAAGTGTACGTTCACCTGACGGAAGAAGGGGTCAAGGCCTATGAGAGCTGGAAAGCCTGCCGGAAACCTATGGAACAGCATCTCCGCCGCTTTCTGTCCTCAATTCCGGAGAATGAAAGCACCGCGATCCGGAATTACCTGAGCATCTATCTGGATGAGATGCAGATGCTTCCCTGAGATGCAGGAGAGTTGTTTATGGATATCGTTTTTTCTTCCGCTTCCCATCATGCATTGCTGTTCGCTTTCACCGCGCGCGAAGCCATCCGGGTATACGGCGCAGCCGGCAGTGAAGCCATCACGGACGCTGTAAAGCGTTACGGCCTGCAGCGCGGCAGGCGTATGGCGATGCGTGCCCGGATTGACTGCAATCCGATCAATGCAATGACGTATGAAATGTACAGTGAATGGGCATGCTTCCCCGGACAGGTGGAATGTACGGCGGATGTCTGTGACGGCGTCTGCAGGCTCCACTACAGCCGCTGTCCCTGGTATACCGAATGGAAGCATTTCGATCTGCTTCCTTACGGAAAGCTGTACTGTGCGCATATCGATGACGCGATTCTGGAGGGATTCGGTCTCCATGAAGGCCGGCTGACCTCTTCGCGGATCGACCATCACCAGTATTGCGAGCTTGAATTCCATGACCCAGTCTATACGGAAGAAAACAACGCTTTCTACGCTGCGGAACGGGAAAAACTGGGAACGAAAGCCATTATGCCATGGGAATATCACGTCGGCCACTTGTTTGCATGCCTGAAGTATTCCCTGGCCCAGAGATTTGGCGCCGGCAGTGAGCAAATTATCAAAAAAGCGCTGAAGGATTACAGTACTCAGTTTGGCGAAGGTGCTCTCCGCCTGATCCCGGAATGGGCAGATCTTGATTTCAATGAACTTCCGGCTTATAAGTCATACCGCATGGAAGAAATTGACCCGATCAGCAATAAAACAGATGAGCGGTGAGCGCGATCGCAGGCTTTATCCCCGATTCGTCAATAACGTTGATTGAATTCGGGATATCCTTCATATTGACGGTGATTCCTGATAAAACGCCTTCCGGATTGGCTCCGGAAGGCGATATTGCTGTTTTTCTGTTCTTTGATTCCCTGTCATGTTCCTCATATCATTCGTGCCCGGAAAGGTCAGGATCAGGTTTGTCAGCTGCACTTAAGGGAAGCTCCGGACCGTTCTCTGGGTTGTATTTCGTTTTTCGCAAACCGGCAGCCATACTGCAGATCTGTAAAACGATACTTTCATTCAGTTAATTATTCCGAAATGATCGCTCGCGCTACAGAAGAAGAAAAAGCGATGGTCATGGATGGAGAGACCGTGCTGCCTTTGGCTGATGGCGGAGTGGATTATGAACTGGAATATAGGAAACAGACAGGGAAGGATTTTGTGACAGGGGAAACTGTCGTTCAGTAAGGGATTGTTATGTTAAAAAAGAACCACCGACCATACGTTGACCGGTGGAGGAAGAGCCTTCTCTTTTTAGGCGGTACAAGTATGTGTTGTGAATCCCTTCGGGCATTGATTTTTTATCATTTGTTGCGCTTTTTAAGGTGGTTGTCTGTTCGCTTGTCCATTGATTTTTGACATCGTGGGGGTCATAGGTTCGAGTCCTACTAATCCCACCAAAGCAGAAGGGCCTTCCGTAAGGAAAGGCCCTTTTGCTTTGGTGGGAATAATAGAACCTATGACTACGGGGCCCCACGATCGTGGGGGCAAACGAGAGAAGCGTCAGCCCAGTGGGCTGTCCGCGAAGCGGAAGCGACTCGAGTTTGTTAGCGTGAAAGGGAGAATGAAGCCCGCTCCAAGGGCTTCAGGCGACCATTGAGCGAACGGAACATAGGTTCGAGCTATATGCCTATTGACTCAATAGGCATATAGATGATAATAATGAATTACAGGATAAAAGAAAAAACCATACCGGCGGAGAATGAAACGCCGACATGGCAGGGAAGGCGGTGAAACAGTGAAATCGCTCCTGATTAAGGACACAACGAAGGAAGAACGGGAACGCATTGTACATCAGGCCCTGTGGGGAAACTGCGGGATTGACTGCGAATTCTGCTCCGGATGCGATAATCGGGGCGGAGGACGCATTGAAGGAATATACCAGGACTATATAGACGGGAAAAAGGAAATCCGGGAAATCAACGCCGAATACCGGGCACCCTTTGTCAGAGGATAAAAGAAGAAAAACGATTAACGGCCTGCATGTTCAGCGCAGGCTTTTACAAATGCGTTGAAAAGCGCCTGATGTTCGGGATAACGGTCGCTGAGGGATTCCGGATGCCACTGTACACCCAGAACAAAAGGATAACCGGGAAGTTCAATCCCTTCGGTCAGGCCGTCCGGTGCGACAGCGCTGACAATCAGGCCGTTTCCAGGTTCACTGACACCCTGATGATGCCTGCTGTTCACATCCAGCGACGAAACGTCCACGATGGAGGAAAGCAGGGTGCCGGGGTAAACATCAACCTTATGGACCGGGTCCCCAGGAACCTCATACCGGGGATGACGCAGGGCGGTGCTGAACTGCTCAGACAGATCCTGATACAGTTTTCCGCCAAGAACGCAAGAAAGAACCTGCATACCGCGGCAGATCGCGAAGACGGGCATCCGGCGGTTGAGTGCTTCCCGGCACAGGGGAAACTCCATAGAATCCCTGCAGGCGGAACAGTCTCCGCAGCAGGGCTTTTTTTGTTCGCCGTATTTAGCAGGATCCACATCCACGCCGCCGGTCAGCAGCAATCCATCTACCTGATCCAGCAGTACGGAAATCTGTTCCCGATCAGCGGTGACAGGGAAAAGAACCGGCGTACCCCCCGCGCGCAGTACAGCTTCCACATAATCCTGATTGATCGTAATCTTGCGCGCCTCCACCCAGGAAGGAACGATTCCGATCAGCGTCATGAGCAACAACCTCCTCCGGATAATCAGGGATTATTATAATCTGTTTCTGTCTCAAAACAAGAGAGAAATAAAAGAGAAAAAGAAGATATAAACCGAGACTATAACCGGTTATGGATTTTAAAACATTGACAATAACCTATCGACATAGTAGGATAATGGCATTCTCATGAAGGAGGGTTTCAGAATGAAACATCTTATCCGTACAGTCTCTGTTTTAACCGCAATACTCTTAGCACTCAGCGCTTTCATGACAGCCTGTGCGGAAGAACCGCAGGCAGTGGCCATTGATAAAGAAGCGTTTGATACGCTGATCGCATCCGGTCCTGTGGCTGACGATGACGCGATCGCGGCGAGCACCTGGGCAACCAGGGTAAAGGAAGCCGGAATTCTCCGCGTCGGCGGAACCCGTACATCCTTCCTCTTCAGCCAGCTGGATGAGACCGACAACGGCATCCGCGGCTTTGACGCCGGCCTGTATCAGCTGCTTGCCCGGTACATTCTCGGCGATGAGAGCAACTTTGAACTGACCCAGGTGACCTCCAGCACCCGTGAATCCGTGCTGACGGAAGATCAGGTTGACGCTGTATTTGCTACCTATTCCATTACGCCTTCCCGGCAGGAAGTCATCTCTTTCGCCGGCCCCTACTACACCTCCCGCCAGGCGATCCTGATCAAGGCCGGGAATGATGAAATCACAGGACTGGAGGCGCTTGCCGATAAGATCGTGGCAACTCAGGCGGGTTCCACCGGCCCCGCGATCCTGGCGGAATACGCTCCGGAAGCGGAAGCCCAGGAGTTTGAAGACGATATCCAGGCCCGGACCGCTGTTGAGCAGGGACGCGTTGACGCCTATGTGACGGACTATACCCTGATCCTGAACTCCCTGGTAAAGAACCCCGGCGTATACGGCATTGCCGGTGATGTGTTCGGACCGGAAGACAACTACGGCATCGGCCTGCCCAAGGATTCCGACGGTGTTGCCTTTGTAAACGGGTTCCTGAAGAAGATTGAGGAAGACGGCACATGGGCGAAGCTGTGGCAGATCAGCCTCGGAGACCGGACCGGTCTGGAAACGGCGCCTGAAGCGCCCGCCATTGCCGAATAAGACAATGCAATAAACATTAACGGGTCCCGGGCAGCTGCCCGAGACCCGTTTGGAGGTTTTTCATGGGTTTGACAGATCTGCTTTCCAAATACGGAAGCCAGTATTTTCAGGCGCTGCTGACCACGTGGCGCCTGACCGCTGTTTCTTTCGCCGGGGCGTTTCTTATCGGGATCCTGATTACAGTGGCCCGGGTTTCACCGATCCGGCCGCTGAGGATCTTCGGGGATATCTATGTCCAGATTTTCCGGAACATTCCCGGGGCAGCGCTGCTGATTCTGCTGGTTTACGCGCTTCCTTATCTGCAGATTGTACTGCCCTATGACGTATGTGTGACGACAGCCACGGTGCTGATTCCTTCTGCATTCTGTTCCGAACATCTGATGAGCGGGATGAACACCATTTCTCCCGGGCAGATTGAAGCAGCCCGAGCACTTGGACTAACCTTCCTGCAGATGATCCGAAGAATCATCATTCCGCAGGCCCTGCGGTCTTCCGTACTGCCGATGACAAACCTGCTGGTGGCAACCATGCTGACGACCTCCCTGGCTTCCCAGGTGCCGATGCGGCCCCGGGATCTGACAGGAATCGTCTCATACATCAATACCCATGATACCGGCGGCGTGATGGCTTTTGTCATTTCCGCCGCGCTTTACTGCCTGACCGCGCTTGTGATCGGCAAAATCGGCAGCCTGGTGGACCGGAAAGTGAGGATTCTGCGATGAGAACCGGCAATATACGGGATTATCTGTATGAGGCGCCCGGTCCGCATACGAGAAAGAGAATCCGGATTTTTACGGGCATTGCGATCCTGGGACTGCTGGCACTGCTGGGACTGATCATCCGGCAGTTTTCGGAAACGGGCCAGTTTAACGCAAAATACTGGTCATTCTTCACCAAGTGGACTACCTGGCGCTTCCTGGGAGAAGGCCTGCTGACCACGCTGGAGGCGGCACTGACCGGATCAGCGATTTCCTTTACACTGGGATTCCTGCTGATGCGGGGAAAATTTCAGGGAAAGATTATCCGGGGAATCAGTTCCTTCCTGATTGAGTTCACCCGGGGCGTTCCGACGCTGCTGTTTATCTATTTCTTTTTCCTGGTGGTGCCGAAGACGGGATGGAAACCCTCCGCATTCTGGAAAATCACGCTGCCCTGCGCCATTTCAGCATGCGGCGTGGTGGCGGAAACCCTCCGGTCCGGTGTGAACGCGGTTCCGAGGGGACAGCGGCAGGCGGCGCTTTCCCTTGGAATGAGTGAAAGAAGAACCTTCTACCGGGTTGTTTTTCCCCAGGCGTTCCGGTTTGTGATTCCTTCGCTGATCGCAGAGCTGGTCATCGTACTGAAGGATACGACCTTTGCCTATGTGGTATCCTGCGCGGACCTGATGCAGAATGCCAAGGTGCTGATTTCGAATTATGACGCCATGCTGTCGATTTATCTGGTGGTGGCGGTCATTTATATCCTGATCAATTACCTGCTGAATACCCTTTCGGAAAGGATCGCCGGCTCACAGCGCCGGAACGTCCGGACTGTGACGGAGATAAACAAAGGAGCTGCCGTTCATGGATAACCAGAAAAACGTACCGATGATCGAACTGCGCCATGTGGAAAAGCATTACGGAGACCTGCATGTGCTTCGGGATATTAACTTGTCTGTCCGGAAAGGAGAAGTGGTTGTTATCATCGGCCCGTCCGGATCGGGAAAATCCACACTCTGCCGATCCATTAACCGGCTGGAGCCGATTGATTCCGGGGAAATCCTCCTGGAAGAGGAACCGATCCCGCAGGAAGGAAAGAAGCTGGCGGAGCTGAGGGCGCAGATCGGCATGGTGTTCCAGTCTTTCAATCTGTTTGCCCACAGGACCGTGCTGGATAATATCACGCTGGCGCCGGTGGACGTGCTGAAGAAATCACGGAAAGAGGTGCGGGAGGAAGCGCTCCGGCTGCTGGAAAGGGTCGGCGTCCGGGACCAGGCAGATAAGGTTCCGGCCCAGCTTTCCGGCGGACAGCAGCAGCGGGCCGCGATTGCAAGATCCCTGGCCATGCATCCCAAGGTGATGCTTTTTGACGAGCCTACCAGCGCCCTGGATCCGGAGATGATCCAGGAGGTGCTGAACGTGATTGCCGAACTGGCCCAGGAAGGCATGACCATGCTGATCGTGACCCATGAAATGAATTTTGCCAGGCGGGTCGCAGACCGGGTGATCTTTATGGACGGAGGACAGATTGTGGAAGAAAACACGCCGGAGCTTTTCTTCAGCAATCCGGAAAGCCAGCGCGCCAGGGATTTCCTGAATTCCCTGCACGCGGAATAAACAGGAAAACAAAGGCTGCCGTGTTCCGGAAGGAACCGGAACGGCAGCATGAAAGGCGTAAAATGAACAGAGAAGAAATCACGCATTACAGTCAATGCCTGGGCAGGGATATGCACATTATGGTTTACGGACAGGGGGGAATCCCGTTCCTGTCTTTTCCGACCCAGGACTCCGAGTGCCATAACTATGAGGACTTCGGCATGATTCACCATCTGGCGGATTTTATCGAAGCAAACCGAATCCAGCTGTTTGTGGTGGATACGGTGGACCGGGAAAGCTGGTCCGCCAAAGGATGGGACAACGGATTCCGGGCAGGACGGCAGGAACAGTATTTCCATTACTGTGTGGATGAAGTGCTTCCCCTGATCCGCTCCCGTAATCCGCAGACCCCGGCGGTGACCGGCTTCTCCATGGGAGCGGATCACGCGGTGATCACCTTTTTCCGCCGCCCGGATCTTTTCCGGGGCGTCATTGCCCTGTCCGGTGTGTATGATGCGGATTATTTCTTTGACGGATGGATGAATCCGACTCTGTATGACAATTCCCCGGAACGCTTCCTTGCCAACATGCCCGAGGATCATCCATGGATCAGGATGTATAACGAAAAGAAGATCATCCTGTGCTGCGGACAGGGAGCGTGGGAAGAGGACGGAGTCCGTACACTGCGGAACCTGGAGCAGATTTTCCGCTGGAAGGGAATCAACGCATGGTGCGATTTCTGGGGATATGACGTCAATCACGACTGGCCCTGGTGGTTTAAACAGATGCGGTATTTCCTGCCGTTTATGATTAATGAGTAAAGGATCTGGGCTTATGAACTATATTTTTATTTCTCCGCATTTTCCGCATACCTACTGGCAGTTCTGCGACAGGCTGCACAGGAACGGGATCAACGTGCTGGGAATCGGCGACGCGCCGTATGAAAGCCTGGAGGAGCCGCTGAAGGCGGCACTGACGGAATACTACAGGGTGAACAGCCTGGAGGATTATGACCAGGTGTACCGGGCGACGGCCTTCTTTGCCTTCAAATACGGAAAGATCGACTGGATTGAGTCCATGAACGAGTACTGGCTGGAGCAGGACGCCAGGCTGCGGACGGACTATAACGTGACCACCGGGATCCAGTCGGACAGGATCAGTTTCATCAAGGAAAAGAGCCTGATGAAGAAACTGTACCTGGAAGCGGGCATTCCAACCGCCCGGCAGCATGTGGTGACCGACAGGGAGAGCGGAAGGGCTTTCCTGAAGGAGGTCGGATATCCGGTGATCGTAAAGCCGGACGTAGGCGTCGGCGCAACCCATACCTGGAAGCTGGAAAACGACGCGGATCTGGAAGCATTTTATGACAATCTGCCCGCGGCTCCCTATGTGATGGAGGAATACATCCAGGGGGAAATCTGCTCCTATGACGCAATTCTGGACTCAAAATGCGAGCCGCTTTTTGAAAGCATGACGGTCTGGCCGCCGGTTATGGATATCGTAAACAAGGACCTGGATCTGATGTACTACACCTGCCCGGATGTTCCGGAACAGCTGCGGGAACTGGGCCGGAAGACGGTGAAGGCTTTCGGCGTTGAACGCCGTTTTGTACACCTGGAATTTTTCCGGCTGACGAAAGCACGCAAAGGCCTTGGAAAAATCGGGGATTTTGCAGCGCTGGAGGTCAACATGCGTCCGGCCGGAGGTTATACCCCGGATATGATGGACTTTGCCCATTCAACGGATGTGTATCAGATCTACGCGGACATGGTGGTTTTTGACTGCAGGAAATTACCGGAACCCGCGGAACATTTCTACTGTGTTTATGCCAGCCGGAAGGACGGACATACCTATACCCGGACGCATGAAGAGATCATGGCCCGATACGGCGACAGGATGATGATGCAGGAAGAAATGCCGCCGATGAACTGGCCGCAGATGGGGCGGTATATGTATACAGCCCGGCTGAAAACCTTTGAAGAGGCGCAGGAATTTATCCGGTATGTACAGGGATGAAGAGAATCCGCGGCGCATCAGGCGAACCGGCAGGTGCTTTCTGAAGAGATACCGGAGAAAGACAAAATACCGGCAGGGAAACCGGGGAAAATGAAGAATAAAAGAGTGTTGCCTGTGGCCGCCGACTGACCGGCGGCAGGGCGGAAAAAGGATAAGGAGCAGAAGATTTCCTGAAGGAATGAACTGATACTGCAGACAAGTATGGAAAAGATCTATCGTTTACTGATTATCAACCCGGGTTCCACATCCACCAAGATCAGCCTCTTTGAGAACAAAAAGGAACTGTTCCAGAAGAGTCAGTTCCATGACGCGCCGGTTTTGCTGCAGTTTCCCCATGTGAACGGCCAGGTGCCGTTCCGGTACCAGGTGATCCTGGATATGCTGAAGGAGGAAGGGGTGGACCCGTCCGATATCGACGTGTTTGTCGGCCGCGGCGGCAGCGCATGCACGCAGCCCAGCGGTGTGACGATCATCGACCAGAAGCTGTATGACGATACCGAGGCCGCAGTCGGCGGAAGCGAACATGCCGCGAAGCTGGGCGTGATGCTGGCCTGGCGGTTTGCGCAGAACTATCATAAGCCTGCCTATACGCTGAACCCCACCAACGTGGATGAATACTGCGACTATGCCCGCCTGACGGGTATCCGTGGGCTCTACCGCACGCCTCATTCCCATGTGCTGAACCCCAAGGCAGTTGCGATTGCACATGCGGAATCCATGGGCAAACGATATGAGGACTGTAATTTCATTGTGGGACATATTGACGGCGGCGTTACAGTCAGCACGCATTATCACGGTAAAATGATCGACGGTACTATGGGCGCTGACGGCGACGGCCCGTTTGCCCCCACCCGGATCGGCAGTGTGCCGGTGCTGGAACTGCTGGATTATCTTGAGACCCATCCCCTGGATGACGTGCGGAGAATGTGCTCCCGGTCCGGCGGATTTGTCAGCCTTTTCGGTACCTCCAACTCGGATACCGTGCACGCGCTGGTGGAACAGGGAGACAAGAAGGCGACGCTGGTCTGGAACACCATGATTTACCAGATCTGCAAGAGCATCGGTGAAATGAGCACCGTGCTTTGCGGCAAGGTGGACGCGATCCTGCTGACCGGCGGACTGATGCGGTTTGACGACATCACCGAAGGCATTAAAGAACGCTGCGGCTGGATTGCCCCGATCTATGTATATCCGGGAGAGATGGAGCAGGAAGCCATGGCTTTCCCGGTGCTGAAGGTGCTTCGCGGCGAAGCTGAAGCTATTACCTACAGCGGCAAAAACGTCTGGCAGGGTTTTGAAGGACTGGATCTGTGAAAGATTCACCGCAGACGGAACATATGAAAAAGAGCGGGTGCGTCAGATGACGCACCCGCTTTTTGATCTGTCCGGAACAGCTGGAACGAAAAGAAATATTCAGGCGCGGAAGGAACGGTAATCAATATTTCCCAGGGCTTCTGCTTCTTTCTGCTTCGCAAGCTCCTCATCCTCTTCCTTTTTATCTTCCTCTTTCGTCCGGGTCATTCTTTGCAGAACAATCCCAATGACGGCACCTGCGGCCAGACCGTCGATGAAAGGAACGGTTTTGAAGAAATTGCCAAAGAGCCCTTCCGTATTGAAGAGAAAGTAGATAATCAGTCCTACGTTCATCGTACAGAAGGAAGCCAGGCTGACATATCCGGCAAGCTCTTTCCATAAGAGGGAGAGAAAGGATGATCCAGTTTCTTCCTTTCTCTGACGGATGAATTCGGAGATTTTGTTTTTCCCGCAGCCGAGCATGATCTGATCCTCCTTCCAAACACCATTGCAATCACCCGGCTTATCGTGATCAGATTATAGCATTGCTGAAATGAGCAATACAGAACAGGATATGAAAAATAAGCCTGATTATCTTGCAGTCTGAAGGGAAAAACGAAAACGGGAAGAGAAATCTTCAGCAAACTGGCCTTATATATTTCATAAATACTGGCTATTTTACTATAGCCAGAATGATTGTATACTTCCTGCCTGTACAGATCATGTAAACCCGGAGGGATAAGCCATGAAAAGAATACTGACAATCCAGGATATCTCCTGCTTCGGAAAGTGCTCCCTGACGGTCGCCCTGCCGATTCTGTCCGCCATGGGGATTGAAACCGTGATTCTTCCGACTGCGGTGCTCAGCACGCACACGCTGTTTAAGAACTTTACATGCAAGGACCTTTCCGACCAGCTGACTCCCATCACCAATCACTGGAAACAGGAAGGAATCACTTTTGACGCGATCTACACCGGATACCTGGGAACCGAGGAGGAAATAGACACGGTGATCCGGATCATAGAGACTTTCCGGAATGAGAATACCCTTGTGATTGTTGATCCGGCAATGGGGGATAACGGCAGGCTTTACGCGGCTTTTGACGAGCATTACGCAAAGCAGAACGCGAAGCTGTGCGCGGTTGCCGACATTGCGGATCCAAACATTACAGAAGCGGCTTTTCTGACAGGCCTGCCTTACCGGGAAACTTATTCTGAAGAGTATATCCGGGACCTGCTGCTTGCCCTGGCGGAGATCGGAACCAAAACGCCGGTTCTGACCGGGGTGTCCCTGAACGAAGGGAAAACCGGCGCCATGGGTTATGACGCGGAAAAGAATGAATTTTTCCGTTACCAGAACGATCGGGTTCCGGCAGTCTATCACGGAACCGGGGATATCTTCTCAAGTGTCCTGGCCGGAGCGTTTGTGCTGGGCCTGAGCAGGGAAGCGGCGCTGAAGATTGCGGCTGACTATACGGCGATGACGATTGCTGAGACGCTGAAGAATCCTGGAAATCCCTGGTATGGAGTGGATTTTGAGAAGACAATTCCGGAACTGGTCAAGCTGGTTGAGAATGCAGAAGCATTATCCTGACAATAAAAGACGGTAAAAACTCCTGTGCGGAAGGCAGGAGTTTTTTCATTGGCTGCGAGATTTGTCCGGCGGGACGAAAAGAAAAACAGGAGGCAAAGGACTGTCCTCATGCGGGCTTCTGTGCTACAATGCTGAACATGGAGGTGGTGAGGTTGATCAAAGCCGTGGTTTTCGATATGTTTGAGACGCTGGTGACCCTGTTTGAAGGCAGAACATACTTTGGAGAAGATCTGGCTGCAGATGTCGGCGCAGATCTTTTTACGTTCAGGAAAGAATGGCATGCCATTGAGAAAGAACGGAGCATCGGAAAGTATACCATTGAGGAAGGTCTTGAACTTGTCCTGAAAAAGCTGGGACTTTATACCGCTGAGAAGGTGAAACTGGGTGCCGCTAAAAGACGCGAGGCACTAGGGGATTCCTTTTCAGCCATTCCCGATGATACATTCCTGCTGCTGCAGGGACTGAAGGAACGGGGATTGAAGATCGGACTGATTACCAACACGTTTTCAGATGAACGGGATATCATCCGGGAAAGCCGGCTGTTTCCGTACTTTGACATAGCCCTGATTTCCTATGAACAGGGAATCTGCAAGCCGGATCCGGCATTGTTCCGGAAGATGACAGAACAGCTGGGGGTGAAGGCGGAGGAATGCCTGTATGTGGGCGACGGAGGATCCAGGGAACTTTACGCTGCCCGGGACGCGGGCATGCATCCGATGCAGTGTACCTGGTTCCATGAAAGAGCGTATGAACCGCATATTCCCTGTCCCATACTGGAGGAGTTTGAACACGCGGAGCATCAGGCGGATATCCTGAAATACCTGGATCAGATAAAGGAAGGAAAGTGATATGATACAGAACAAACGTGACCTTGGCGGACTGAAAACAAGAGACGGAAGAACGATCCGGAAGGGAATGCTGGTCCGCTCCGCCCTGCTGGCACAAGCGGAGGAGCAGGATCTGGACGGAGTGGCCACGGTGATCGACCTGCGGACAATAGCGGAGCGGGACGAAATGCCGGACCAGGCCTGCGGCAGGGAATACCTGCCCATACCGATTTTTGAAAAGGTGAACGAAAGCATCGACGGCGTCAGCCATGAGCAAAAAAAGGGACAGTCCCTCATTCCGGACATGGCGGTGCTGTACGGGATTATGATGAATCAGTATGCCGATTCATTCCGGCGGGTACTGACGGCTGTTCTGGAACATGATTACAGTAGGGGCGCAGTTCTGTGGCACTGTTCGGAAGGGAAGAACCGGTGCGGTATGACCGCAGCACTGGTGCTGGAAGCGCTGGGGGTAGACCGGGACACGATCATGGAAGATTATCTGAAAACTAACCTGGTCAATCGGCCGAAGGCAGAGGCTATCCGGGAAAAGCTTCAGGCTACCCACGGACAGGAGATGGCAGACGGCGCCTATCAGGCTTATATCGCGGATGAAAAATATCTGAGGGCAGCCTGGGAAGAAATGGGTAATGACTACATTACCGGAAGACTGGGAATTCCGGAAGAGACCCTGGAGGCATTCCGGAAAACAATACTGGAGTAAAACAGGAAGGAAAACCACATGAAGACAATCGGAAATCTGTTATGGTTTATTTTCGGGGGCTTTATCAGTGGGCTGCTCTGGCTGATTGCCGGCTTGCTCTGCTGTGTGACGGTAGTCGGCATTCCGCTTGGACGGCAGTGTTTCAAATTTGCCAGCCTGTCTTTCCACCCCTTCGGAAGGGAAATCCTCTACGGCGGAGGAGCCGTTTCCACGCTGGCCAATGTGATCTGGCTGATCTGCTGTGGACTGTGGATGGCGATCTATAATCTGATCGTTGGATTCCTCTGGTGCTGTACGGTGATCGGGATTCCATTCGGAAAACAGTTCTTCAAGATTGCCAAGCTGGCACTGACGCCATTTGGTGCAAAGATTGTCCATAACTGATCAATAAGGGGGCATTCCTTTACGGAATGCCCCTTTGATTTACAAACAATGCATCAATCTGATTTTTCTGCGGCAAACAGCTGCAGCTTCGCAAACAAGTCCTCCAGAATGTACCGGGAGTCTGCGCTTTTGTAGATCCGGATGACCGGATTGCCTGAACGGGAGACGGAGGACGTGTCTCCGCTGACATGAGGAGCCGGCGCATAGACATATTTTCCGCATTCGGGATTGAGTGCAATGGCGATGGCAGGGGAATCCCCGAGCGACCAGGATTCTCCCTGGGTCCAGCCCGCACGGGGAGAAAGATTGTAATCAATCATATTCTCATACAGATGCTTTCCAATCCGGCCGCAGGGGAGAACCTTCAGTTTCAGTTCCGCCAGGCCTACGGTGACGGTGGTATAGACATCGGAAGGTACCAGCCAGATATCGGCGCCGCTTTCCAGTACATAATTGGCCGCGGTGATATCATTGCCTGCGTTGAATTCCCGGAAAGGTGCGGGTTTATCCGATAAACCATGAGTACCAATCCAGATGACTCTGATCCGATTCCGGATCGCCGGCTTCCGCTTCAGGGCGACAGCAAGGTTGGTGACGGCTCCCTGACAGAGAATATAAAGAGGTTTCGGATCCTCCTTCATGGCTTCTGTGATGATAAAGTCCACCGCTTCAGAAACCGGATCCGGCCAGCCTTCGACGTCCACAGGGCTTTCTTCCCCCATTAGAACAGGGACCTTCAGATCCATTGCATCGAGAATGGTGAGGATTTCGTCATAGCTCTTCCGCACAGAACCGGGCTCATTGAAGTGCTCAGCCAGGACGCCCTTCACAATGAGTTTCGGACTGAGGAGCGCCTGGACAATTGCAAAGGGATCATCTGCTTCACAGGCGGCGTCCGTATCGATAATCACCCGTATTTTTTTTGCATCCGGAATGCTGATCATATGCGTCATCCTTTCTTTCAGAGGCTTATTATTCTTCTTCGTCCGGTTCGCTGCTGATGGGCAGGCAGTCCAGTACGGACAAGGCTTCCGCGAAATGACTGAAAAGAGTATAGAAACGGAAAATACCGCGCATCGGAGGCTGTTCCCTGAAGACGTCACCGACGCCGGAAATCTGATCCTTCAGGAACGGGATGTCCCTTTGACGGAAAGCGTCATCCAGAATATTAGCCTGCAGCTCGTAAAGATCAATCAGGAAGCAAAGGTCATCCGGTTCCGGAGTGCGGCCGCTGTTTTTACCGCATTCGGTACAGATATCACCGGAATACAGGCGTTTACATTTCCGGCAGTACAGGAGATGAGCCGGAAGCTCCTTCTGCTCCGGAATCTCAGGCTGCTCCGGCTGTGCCGGGAACTCTGCTTGTGCCTGGGAATTATCCTGAACAGGCTGCAGGGGAGGCGTACCGGATTCATCCGGTATGGTGAAGAGATCCTCCCCATGGAACAAGGCCTGCAGTTCCTCCTTCAGCTGGGGGACATCCGCAGGGGCAATCCTGCCGCCGGCTTCTTTCTTTTTTAGCTGAGAGAGAACGGTATCGATTTCCGGGTATTCATCCCTGAATTCTTCATAGGAAGTCCAGATGCCGAAGATTTTCCGGACGGTTTTCGCATCTTCAATATCTTCCAGGAAGAGATCCTCCTGCAGGGGCTTTCCGGAGGCGCGCCTGGCGGACAGCAGCCCGATACGGGCATCCCGGCCAACAGGGGTTTCATAGAGCAGATGTTTCCGGTTCTCCGGTACGGGGGTTTCGTTTTCGTCCTTCGGCGTCCGGAAAACATTGGCATGGTAGCAGTCTTCGCAGACATGGATGGTTTTGGTTTTCCCGTGCTCGGTTGTCACCACAGGAATCAGAGTATCTGTGGGCATATCGCAAAGCTCACACTTTTTTTCATCTTCCCCGGAACTGCCGGCGGCCTCCTCCGCTTTGAGTTTCCTGTAACGGATGAAGAGCCTGATGATACCGACAATGAGACAGACGCCGCTTGCGACAGGAGAAAATAAAGCGCAAAGCAGAGCCAGAAGGATGAGAAGAATTTCGAAAAGCGTCCAGCTGTTCAAATCGTCTTTTTTCACAGGATTTCTGTTATGATCATAGGACATAAACAAAACACCCCTTTCTGTATACAATATAGCAGAAGGGGTGTTTCATTGTCATTACAGGGAAGTAAAAATCATGTAAATTTTCACATGAAGCAGTTTTCCGGATGACGAATCCGGTCCTCCAGCGCCTTCAGAACGGTAAATTCACGCAGATAGATGCCCCGCCGCATTTCATCGGTATCCGTGTAGTCGGCATGCGTTCCGAAAATCCCGATGATCTCATCTAGGGGAAGCCATCGGGGTTCCATGCCGACGCCCTGTTCCCGGGCGGTCAGCTTTATTTCCGTTTGTCCAGTGACCGTCCCAAAGAAATAACGGCTGATGTATTTCCAGTCCTCGTAGAATTCATCCATTTCCAGCACGCATTCTGAAGGGGAAACCAGAAAACCGGTTTCCTCAGCCAACTCCCTGGTACAGCATTCACGTTCATCTTCGCCCTCTTCAAGCCCGCCGCCGGGAATCATGTACTGACCGGTCCGGGTTTCATAGGAAAGAAGAACACAACCATCCTTTATTATGATTCCCCTGCAGGCTGTACGGGAATTCTCCCAATGACCGAAATAGTTATTTCCGAAAATCTCCAAGGTTTTCATAAAATCTCCTAAAAACAGTCTTTGTTTATTGTTTGCTGCTTTTCCCATGCAGCACAAATACCTGATTGGGATAACCGAATTCCACTGTCAGTTCAGCTTCACAGAAACCATACTTCCTGTATAAGGCACGGGGAGCAATTCCTTTTTCATCGTCTTCCCGGAAGGTGGATACCGTAATATCCCGACTCCTGTCCATTTCTCCCAGGGCTTTTTCCAGCAGTCCGGAGGCAATTCCGTTCCTGCGGAATTCAGGCGAGACCGCCAGGCAGCAAATCATATTGCGGTTCCTGGAAAACAGCAGTACACCGGCAATCTGATCTTTGACTTTAACACACAGAGCCTGTTCTTTGCCCATAAACTTCAGGACAGTCTGACGGTGTTCCTCCAGTGCTTCTTCAGTCTCCAGTCCGGGAAAATTGCTCCGTACGAGGCGGACAAGATCCATCCACAGATCAATATCCGCAGGGGTGCCGTATTCCGCTTTCAACATGATATTCATGCAGTCTCCTTCTGTGATACAGATGATTACAGGATACCCCGACGCTGTGCTTCTGCCATGAGTTTCGGCTGGATCAGGGGATAGGTCCAGTTTTCAGCCGGTTCATCCGCCAGGACAATCTTCTCGATTTCGCTGTGCAGTTCTTCTTCAAAACGCTGAATATCGGCACAGCAGACCAAACCGAAGGTTTCCCGGCCATCAAAGTATTTCGGCGCGGTAACAGAGTAGACGAAGGCCGGTGAGAGGCTGAATTCCAGTGCACCGGTTTCCTCATACAGCTCGCGGCGGGCTGTTTCAATAATTGCTTCGCCAGGTTCCCTGTGCCCTCCCGGGATTTCGTAAGTGCTGCGGTCCTTGTGCTTGCAGAAGACCCATTTCCCGTTGCTCCGCGCGATGATGACGGCGAACTTCAGCAGCGCGTCATCCACTTTTTCTTTGTCATAGAATCTGACTTCAACCATTCTTTTTTGTTTCCATTTCTTCAGATTAGCGTTTCAGAATCAAATCCGCGATACGTTCAGGCGATAACCCGGCGGTATCGAGCGTGTTTTCCATGGCGGCAAAAGCGGGCAGGGAAGAAAGGCTGACCTTCAGCCATTCATCCGTCCGCCATTCACAGGTATGATCATTTTCCCAACGGCAGAGCAGGTTTTCCCGGTCACAAACCAGCGTCACATTCCTTATTTCTGCCTGCAGGGCGATGAGCCCCTCCGTAAGGCTTTGGAGAACCCAGGGATCATCCATGAGCCAGACCAGCACGATCATTTTACAGGCAGAGCATTTCATGTAGTTGCCAATCATGTGCAGGATGTTATCGACTGCCATGGCTTTTGTTTCCCGGCTGCCGACAAAGGGATGGAGATCCATACACCAGTCCCCGTCAATAAAGGCAGTCCCGGGGCACTTTTCTGCAATCAACTTGCCGACAGTGGTTTTTCCAACGCCCATCGGCCCGTTCAGAATAATGACTTTCATAATTGCTCCACGCCTCAAAATGAATCAGAACAGCGAAAGGAAAATGCTGAGAACCATCCAGGCAGCAAGGGAATAGAAATTACCCTGTTCGTCCCGGCCGGTCCGGAAGATTTCCTGCGCGCGCTGCCGGTCGAGCAGTTCGAACCCGTTGAAAAGTTCGGAGCCTTCCGCTCCGTCCTGATTCAGGGCGTCCAGGCTGTCCAGGGTGAGCTCTGCACAGAGGAATGCGTTGCTTTCATCCGTCATTCCCGGGGAAGAAAAAGCGCAGGGATTCAGGACGTAGACTTTATCGGTTTCCTTTACCGTGAGGCCTGTTTCCTCCCGGATTTCCCGGATTGCAGCGCTTACCAGGGGATCGGGGCCTGACTGATCCTCCGGATCCAGCAGGCCTGCTACCGGACTGAGCAGGAACTGGCCGACGGGATAGCGGTATTCATAAGACATCAGGAGCCGGGTTTCATTGCCGGGCAGGTGCAGGATGACAGCAATGGTGACGGCATCCGGCAGCATACTCCGGAATTCAGCGTCATTTTTTTTCAGGACGAGGCTGTCTTTGCTGCGGCGCGTGGCTTCGTAATAATGCCTGCCCTCCGTATACTGCAGATCGAACATGTTCAGGAAACGTGATTCATACAGCGTTTCGATACGATCCTTATTGATTTCCCGGTTCATCAGAAAAGACTCCTTTCCAGAAGGCGGTTGTGAATCTTCAGCCATTAATCAAAATCTGACTGAGTGAGAATGATATCCAGGGTACCAGTTGATTTTTATTGAGATGTATCCTACCTGATTTATGCAGATCAGCCGAGGATCTTTCCCATATAGTATTCATCGACATAACTGCCGTTCACCAGCATGGACTTGGGCCGGACGCCTTCCACGCTGAACCCCTGTTTTTCATACAGAGTTTTCGCATGGATGTTATTGCATTCAACGGTCAGTTCCAGGCGGACGATATCATTTTTCCGGGCCCAGTCATCCACCAGACGGAAAAAGGCGGTTCCGATGCCCTGGTGCCGGTAGGTCAGGCGCACACCAATGACAATATAAGCAGTATGAGCGATACGGTTCAGAGTTCCACGCTCCGCCCAGATAAAACCGGCGAGGGTTCCATGCTCATCTTCTGCGACGAGCAGCAGATCTGTGCCGGATACGGCAGATTCGATACGCTCTTTCAGGGGTTCCAGACTTATCGTCCTCTGCAGACGCTCTCCGGGCTCATACATCATGAAGTCAGTTTCTTCATCCAGCTGGCACAGCATATGGAAGAACCGCTCCACATCGTTTTCCGTAATGGGACGAATGTTCATTTCTTCACCGCCTTCAGGGCATATTCAACGCAATCCTGTATAAACCGGACAGCCATATCCCCGAAGTTTACAGAACCCCATTCCCAGACAGGGTCATTTTCGTTGAGCGGATGACGGTCAGAGACCATCAGAACTACCGTATTCCGTATTTTATAGATGTTGCACAGGTTTACCAGCGCGGAGGCTTCCATATCCACGCCCACGCAGCCCAGCTGCCGCCAGAACCGTTCCTTGCCGAAGGTCTGGCGATAAACGGCGTCGGTGGTGACGGTGGCGTTATGGCCGACCTGATAGCCTTTTTCCCGGAAAAAGGACGCGATTCCTTCAATCGGAGAGGAGGGCGTTACCCGGGCAAAACCGGGCAGCTCCACGTAATGCAGGGAGGTTCCTTCCTCGCACCAGATTTTTTCGGGAAGAAGGATATCGCCGACGGACTGGTTTTCCCCGAATCCGCCGCAAAGGCCGACCATGAGAATTTCCTTTACGCCAAGGACACGAAGCGTTTCAACAGTACAGGCAACCTGCGGGGCGCCGCGGCCTCCATGCAGGAAGCAAATGCCGGGAACATTCTCAATGCCCAGAACTTCGGCGCGCGTGATAAAGCCGGGAAGATGTTCCATGATCTGATAACAGGGATAAGTCTCCTTCAGAACGGGAATGCCTTTTCCCAGACAGAAAACGACGGCCTTCTCAGGCAGTACAGGGACCTTTGTTCCAGGATATTTGCTTTCAATCTGTTTCCGGGGCTCAATGATGGGTCTGGACTGATCTTTCGGGTCAAACCACGGCATGGCGCAAAGCTCCTTTTTTCAAATTCTGGCCAGGTCTCCGGGAGAAACAGATACCGTTTTATTCCAGAGGACAGTTTATTATACACCGGATTGCTCCTTTAGCGTGAGCCGGAGGATTTATCGGCATACAGCCTGCCGGATCAGCGGAATCCAGGCTTCATCAAAATGCCGGAGAGCAGGAATGTGGATCAATACGGCGCGGCCGCTGAACCTGCGCAGCAGACGCCAGTAAGCTTCATTGCACAGGTAATGCGTCGGGGCTCCTGAAAAGCCTGTTCTAATGCCGGCTGCTTCCAGGTGTTTCCGAAGAGCATCTGTATCGAGACAGGTTTCAAACCGGGTACCTTCCTTTTCAGCGGCTGTTTCGACGCGAAGGGAATCCTTCAGGTTTTTATCGATACCGAAAAGATAAACGGCATCGCAGCCTTCTTTTATTCCTTCAATATCTTTCTCCAGCCCGGAAAAGGAATTTGTCAGGAGACAGCAGCAGGGTGAGAGCGCTTCCGCCAGGACTGCAGACGCGTTGTTCTTCCCTTTAAAGCCAATGAATAATGAATTGCCCATATGGCCTCCCTGATCCGACTGCGGCGGTTATGGTTTCCTGGCCAGCTGCAGATCAATGGTATCATCAATTGTGATGGAACCGCCATGCCGGTTGATTGCCTCTTCTATCGCGTCATGAAAAGACTCCCGGACGCTTTCCCCGATGGCGATATGGTCCGAGTAAGTTCCGATCAGCGATCTGTATTCAGCGGCTGTCAGGATCCGCTGCCTGTGAAACAGGGCATACCGCGTATCGGTAAACCCGTATTTATCCGCGATTTTCGCTATCGCCGCAGCCCGGTCTTCCGTAAACTCGGCAGGTTTTGCCGGCTGCTTTTTGTAATAAGGATAATAGTATTGAGCATAGGCATGCTGTATGGCTTCGGATAACTCCGGATTATCCTTTGCCTGGTACGGATGATTGGCAAACCTTGCAAAGGCACCGCCCGGTTTCAGGACCCGGAAAACCTTCGGATATCCGGTTTCCTCCGGAATCCAGTGAAAGGCGGTTGCAGAGTAAACCAGGTCAAACGCGTTCTCCGGAAGGCAGGCGTCCTCAAATTTGCCGGTAATCACTGAGAAACGGGGATAATCACGGAACTTTTCCCTGCATACCTGTGCCAGCTGGTCACCGTATTCCACTGCAGTCAGTGCGCAGCCGGTTTTCAGGACGGGCGGTGCCGCCTGTCCCGTACCGATGCCGATTTCCAGGGCTGCGCAGGCGGGACCAAGCTGAACATACGCGAATACCGCCTGATACAATTCCTCCGGATAACCGGGACGGAGCTTTTCATAGACCTCCGGTACAGCGTTGAAGGTCCAGCCTTTTCCATTGTTTATCTGCATCTGTTTCCGCCTCCCCGCAGCAGCATTATTTAATCAATTCAGTCAGCCTTTGGCTTCCTGGTGAGATAAAGGACATACGTATCATTGAACACGATCCTGTTTCCGGCTTCCAGCACCGCTTCCCTCAGGCCGCTGAAGAATTTTGTTTTATAAGGTTCCGGAATCACGAGGGAAGTGCAGTGGGTTCCGCAGTATGAAACATATTCATCCGCGGTAAAGACGCGCTGCCCATGAAATTCCCGCCGCTCAAAATCCACATAGCCGTAATTGACAGCGTTGGTGTAGGAGAATGGATCATGCATCTCCGTATATTTCGCTTCCGGTTTGAAATACCTGGCATAAACATCCTGAATCCGGTTATACAGCGCTTCGTTAGGTGTCCTGTAGTCATCGCTTGTGAGCATCATGGCGAGCGTTCCGCCCGGCTTCAGAAGGTCAAAGGTTTTTGAGAAGGCGATGGCTTCCGGGATCCACTGGATTGTGGCGGCGGAATAGATCATGTCGAACTTCTGTGTTCCGTAATCATGGGTGATGAAATCATCGTTCACGATATGGAAGTTGGGTCGGCTTCCGTATTTTTCCTTCATCTTCGCGTAAAGATGCTCACCCAATTCAATCGCGTGATAATCACATCCGGTTTCCAGAACTGGATCGGTCGCCTGACCTGTTCCCGGACCGATCTCAAGCACCGGTACTCCAGGACTGATTCCCGCGTATTGAATCAGGCTGGTAAAGAGTTCGGCACTGTATCGGGGACGGTATTTGTCAAACTGTTCAGGGATTTCATCAAACACTTTCCTGTATTCCATGGGCGGAGTGCCTCCTTTATATTCTGTCATTTCTGGAGCATGGCGCGGTATTCATACAGTTTCCGGCGGACGCTTTCCCGGTGAGCGGTATAAAAGCTTACGATCTCACCGGCAGTCTGTTTTGCCAGCGCATATTGCTCCGGTGTAACGACGCCGCCGGCCAGCGCGGCATCCAGCTCATCCTCGTCCAGGATCACCGGATTTCCATCCGACAGGATCACTACATCCAGGAGCAGATCCGTGAACACGGCATTTCCGTCTCCGGACACCCGGTTCTCAAGGGTGATATCGATATACTGCTCGAAGAGGGCGTCGCCGCGGAACATGGCGGTTAAGGCCCAGCGGCCGTTTTCGGGTACAAGCTCCAGCCACTGGTATCCGTTATCCGCGATGCACATCTCCCCACGGACGCTGCGGACTATTTCCGGCTTTTTCAGACCGGTGAAAGTCAGCAGACCGACCGCACCGGTAAAGCATTCATCCTGATGATACACAGAGACGAAATCCCGGTCGGTATCGGCATACCATTCACGCCTGTCCAGATGCTTTTGTTTCAGTTCTTTCACGATGCATTACTCCTGCGCCTGTCAGCTTTTGACCGCAATGGCGGTGAATTCTCCCGGCAGGCCGGCGTTTTCCCAGGAGGGATGTTCGTCCAGCTGTTTCAGGCAGAACCCGCTGCGGATGATAGAATTGATAATCTCGCTCATGGTGTATCTCCGGTAGCTGCATTTCGGCATCTGACTGCGGATTTCCTCCGGATAGAAACGGGCATGGGCCATTTCGCCTTCATAGACTTCCGTTGAAAAATAGCTCATGGTGGGGCGCTGAAGGTTCAGGCTGTCATTGATTTTCGTAAAAGGATGGAAATCGCTGCAGATCATTTTTCCGCCGGGCCTGAGCAGGGAATGCATCATGCCCATGAACTCATCAATGTTGTGGAAATAGTGGAGGATGCCGCCTTCCATGAAGACGATGTCGAAGTATTCGCCGTACTTTTTCAGGTCGATCTCCAGGATGTCGCAAACCTCAAAATTCAGAGGAACACTTGCTGCATGCGCTGTTTCCATGGCATACCTTTTGTTCTCTTCAGAAATATCGAATACTGTCACGTCTGCACCGAGAAGTGCCAAGGGAATGGCTTTCTTTCCGCATGATCCGCAGATGTTGGCAATCCGGACGCCTTTATAGCGGTCAAAATAACCGGCAAACTGCTTGAGCATCCTTTCGGGATTCTCCATGTCTTTCCGGGCGCGTTCCGTCGGAGTACCTGCCGTCCTGGTCCAGAAATTATAAGCGTTGAATTCCCAGGCTTTCTTGTGCTGCTTCGTGTACTCTTTCATGTCGGCTCACACTCCTGTCTGTGTTTTATATTTTACATAATTGAGAAGGGGATTGCCATCGGAGAAATGATGAATTTGCTGCACAGCGGCGCATATTATGCAAGCAAAGGAGTCAAGGCACCTTTGTGCCAGATGGAAAGGCGATGCAGGGGACGGGTCATCATGACATACAGGATGCGGCAGATGAACTCGTCATCGGGATAATTGACGGCGGAAGCATCGCAGATGCCGACACAGTCAAATTCCATGCCCTTGACAATGCTGGCCGGGAGAATCATGACGCCGGCTTTGTACTCCGCATCTGTTTCTGATAGCAGGTGCGCATCCAGTTCCCGACCGATCAGGCGGTACAGCGATTTTGCCTGTTCGGCAGTTTTTTCGATCAGGGCAATGCTGTGATATCCTTCCTGCCGCCAGGCCTGGACCTGATCACAGATCATTGCCAGGCGGGCTTTGTCGTTCTCCGCACGAATGATCCGCGGCTCTTCACCATGCCGGAGCACCGGCCTGGTTTCACAAATATCCGGAATCGGATAGCGGGCGGAAACGGACCGGGCGAGATTCATAATCTCAACTGTGTTCCGGTAACTGACGGTCAGCTGTTTCAGATCCGCCTTGTTTTCAAAGACCGGCTCCTTCCATTCCTCCCAGCTGCGGATTCCTTCATCCGCCCGGATACCCTGGTAAAGGTCCCCAACCAGGGTGAAGGTTGCCGCGGGATTGGACTGCTTCAGCAGCTCAATCTGGAAGGGGGAGAAGTCCTGGCATTCATCGATGACGATATGCTTCATCTGCTTTGCTTTCAGTCCGTAAAGGGCTTTGCAGATCATGACCAGCATCGGCAGATCCTCCTGCCGCAGGGCGCCGTCCTCCGGAAGCAGTTCTTCACCGGGATAACATTCCTGCAGGAAGGCTTTGTATAACCCCGGCAGATCCGGAAGGGGGAATTTGTCCCGGTATTTTCCGAGATATTCCTCCGCACGGGCGTCGATCTCCTTATACCGCTGATCCCGGACCGTATACAGTTCCTTGATTTTCTGCTGACGCAGATCGCTATCCCGCATATTGGCCCGGATCTTCTGAACCATCTGTTCCGCACCGGCATTATAACGGTCTTTCAGCAGGACAACGGCGGACTGGACTCTTTTGCGGACGATCTTCTTCAACTCGCTGATCCGCTGCTCCAGCGGAAAATAGCGCAGATCCCGGAGGAAGACGGTTTCAAGCTCTTCATGCTCCATGAGGGGGACACCGGCCATTTTGAAGCCCTTTTCCGGCAGAATGGCGGTCTGCAGATGATCCAGATAGGTTTCCAGCTTCCGCATCATGGCCAGGGAACCTTTGAGACGAAGGATCCGGCCGGCTTTTTCCCGCTCCGTCTCCGAAAGGGTCAGGTTCTTTTCCAGCCGGCTTTCCCGCTGCAGCCTGGGCATCCGGCGGCCCATGCCTTCCCGGCACCAGCCTTCAAAGGTGGTCTGTACCACCCGCTCCACACCCAGGTCCGGAAGCACCTGGGAAATGTAGGAGAGGAAGAGTGGGTTGGGAGCCAGAATCATCATGTTTTCCGGCTTCAGGGTTTTCTGGAAGGTATAGAGCAGATAAGCGATGCGGTGCAGGGCAATGGTGGTTTTCCCGCTGCCCGCGGCGCCCTGCACCAGCAGGTTCGCGGCCAGCGGATGACGGATGACGATGTTCTGCTCCGCCTGGATGGTGGTGACGATTTCCCGGAGACGGTCGGTTGAGACGCTCCCCAGCACTCCCTGGAGATATTCCTCCTGGGAAACGATGCCGCTGTCAAACAGGCTGACCAGTTCACGCTGCCTAACGGTCAGCATCCGCTTCAGGGTCAGTTCTCCCTCTACGCGGCCGTCCGGCGCTTCATAATCCATTTTGCCGATCTGGCCTGAGTAGTACAGATTGGCAACAGGAGAGCGCCAGTCTACCACGACGGGGGTCAGCGCCGCCGGGTCCAGAACGCCCCAGCGTCCCAGGTACCAGGTTTCCGGAGTACTTCCGGAGGGAATGAAGTCCAGCCGTGCAAAATAGGCCTGGCCGGAAGCCATGTGCAGCTGCCGGAGCCGGTCCAGTTTTGCCTTGAACAACTGAAGGTATACCTCCTCCTGGTCGTCCGGCACGATGTCAGCATGGACATCCATTTCTTCTCCGGCCTTCGCTCCGGTAAGCGCTTCCACTTCCCTGATTTCCCGGTCAATGGTGTCGCAGGATTGCTGAAGGTGAAGATACTCTTCCTTCGCTGACGGATGATCGGGCAATGTGACTGATTCCATAATCGTCCTTTCCCGGCAAAAATATAAAAGCCTCTGCCGTTTTTTAATCTGCGCAGAGGCTTACGGATTCTATGTCCTGCAAGCGTGTGGAAGTGCATAGTAGCAGATGAAAACCTGTTTTGTCAAGAACAAATTTCACTTCTTTGCAAAAACTTTACACTTTTACAGGATTTCTTCGGATTCCGGAACATACCGGGCTCTATCCCCGCCCACCAGCAGCGGCCGTGTACGGGCTGCTGAAACAACGGCTTCCCCGATCCGGGAAATACCGAGACGGACAGGGACAGCTACCCGGCGCAGGTGCATCCCGATCAGGGTCTGGCCGATATCAAGACCGGCATCTGCCTGAACGGCCAGCACAGCCACCGGATCACGGAAATGCTTCCAGGCGGCTGTCGCCAGAGAACCGCCGGCCTTGATCCGGGGAACCACCCATACGGTTTCATAACCGAAGCGTTCGGCTGTCTCCCGTTCCATAATCAGCGCGCGGTTCAGATGCTCACAGCACTGGAAAGCGACAGCAATGCCCGCATCGACGCAAACCTTCAAAGCAGCTTTGACAACCGCTTCTCCCAGTTCATAGGTTGATTTATGACCGATCATTCCGCCGGCGATCTCACTGGAACTTCCGCCGATCACCAGCAGTTTTACGGGATTGAAATGGGGACGGTTTTCTTCCAGCAGGGAGGTGACAGCCTGTTCAGCCTGCGCAAATACCTGTTCGGCAGTGATGCTCATAGTTGTTTGATCCTTTCCTGATCTTTCTGAGTTTATGCTTTGGGCTTATGGATTGCATCTTGCGGTTTCAGCGGGATCATATCCGTTCCAGCAGGTTACGGATCTGATCTTCCTTTTCCCGGATATACCGGATGCGATTGATGGTGTTCCGGACTTCCGAGACGCCTATAGCCCGTTCGTCTTCATTCCGGCAATGCCTCAAAACCCTGGTGATATTATACTCCAGCCATTCAATCCAGGTATAGGCCAATCCCATTACGCTTCCGTAATCCCTGAAACCGTTATCCCAGTTTTCCAGGTAACCGTTAAAGAATGCTTTCACTTTTTTCAGGCCCAGTGTGCAGGTTGTGATACCGGACCATTGCAGGGAGAGCTGAATGACACTGGATACAGGGTTGCCGTAATCCAGGCATTCCAGATCGATCATCACCGGTTTGCCTTCATCCCACATGATATTCTTGGGATCCATATCATCATTGGTGATACACTCAATCGCGGGCAAAGCGAGACGGGCATTGTTCAATGCGTCCTGCGCATCGTTCAGCAACTGTTCATTTTCCTTCAGCAGGGGAGTGATAACGCTGCTCTGCCTGTCTGATTCGGCAATGTATTCTGACCAGTTAACTGCGCTCAGTTCCGGATTGGCATGATCCGTATACCGGGGCTGAAGGGCGTGAATCCGAGCCTGAATTGTTCCGGCCTGGCGGCATTGCTCCGGCGTGATATTGTTCCAGTCTGTGATGCTGCCATTCTGCCAGGGAAAGATATAGAAAAACTCATTTTCCACTTCCTGCATTTTCCGGCCGTTAATCGTTAAGGCGGCGACAACCGGAATTCCGGCATCCCCGATGATTTTTTCAAGTGCTTCCGCTTTCCGGTAGTTTTCCATGACATTCGGACGTTTCATAATCTCTGGATTCAGGTGCTTGACAGCATAGGAACGATCGGATGTATTCACCCTGTACATCCTGTGCATCAGTCCGCCCGAAACCGGAGTAACAGGCGGCAGAATTTTTCCCAAAGACAGGGATTGAAATAATAAGGCAATTGTTTTTTCTGCTTCCATAAAAGACAGTGCTCCGGAATAAAATAAAAAAGTTGATTATCGGAAGGTCAGAGGGCGCGATACCCGGTCACTGATCCAGCCAGACTTCCTGTGACAGGAAGCTGCTGACGGCTTGTTCATAATCGTCACTGATCAGGAAAACAATTTCACCGCGTTCCCGGAATCCGTTGATAAAGTAACGGTTGCAGGATTTCAAACGTTCTTTTGTACAGTCAGGCACCTCCGGCCGTGATTCTATTTCTGACTCGTGCCGCAGGATATCATCATAGTGAGCGTCAACATATTCTTCGGTCATAGCCAGGCAGATGAAACGGATGGACAACTGAGCATGTTCATCGAAATCCTGACGCCAGTCAAAGGGAATATAACAGCCTTCCACGATCAGGTTCTGGTTATTTTCCAAGGCTGTTTTGATCATTTCACGGACGATGGGCCACAGGTAAGCGGTGAGCACAGGATTGTCATCTGTCGGTTTCAGGTTTGTACAGCCGCTGCGGATGAGTCCCATTTTCAGATGATCAATGGAAAGATAAGGATATTGATATTTTTCGAGCAGCCGCTGTGCCAGCAGGGTTTTACCCGTACGCGACGAACCGGCAATCAGGATAATCATAGATCAAACTCCCGTTAGTTATTTGTTGTGCAAGCAGCTGAAACGCGTTTTTCAGCAGTTCAGGCGCAATTCAATCATATTGTTCTCAAAAACACCGGTTTCCCTGAATCCAAGGGATTCGTACAAGCCTTTCGCAACGCTGTTCCCGGGAATCACGCCTGTATAGATCTCAGTGACATGAAACCGATCCTTCAGGTAGCGGACGCCCTGCTGCAAGGCAGCTTTCCCGTATCCGCGGTGCTGGTAATTCCGGTCTATCAGGAGTTTCCACAGGGTATAATACTTTTTTGCCTCATAGTATCCCATCATGATAAAGCCGACGATTTCCCGATCACTGTATACCGCGAAAGGGAAGGCAGTTTCCTGATAAACGTAGGCCTGGGCCAGAGATTCCGCTGTTGTGGAGACATAACCTGCCTGGCTTTCGTTGAGGCGCAGGCTGAGCACTTCCTCCAGGTTTTCGTTGGTGACAGGCTCCAGATGTACCATCTTGCACCTCCGCATGGATGATTATCCGCACTGATGCCGGCGGACAAACGCAATGATATCCTTAACAGCTTCCTCACTGTCCAGCAGGTCACCGCTGATGCTCTTTTTCCCGTATTTCTTCGCAGACAGAAAGAGCATTTCCGACATTTTTTCCGATTGATAAGCCAAGACCTGCCTGAAGTTGCTTTCGTTTGTGTTGCTGACAACGACGACGTGCTTGGGGACTTTTTCATAAGCAGCCAGAAGGTCCGGCCTGTTCTGGAAATAGCACTGGCTCCGCTCGTTAAAAGCGAAGAAATTGGCGCAGGGCCAGTCGCAATAATTCGGCAGGACAAACCAGGTCCGGCTGCTGTGCGTGACCGCGTCAAACAGCCTGTACTCCATATCATCCATATAGGGACAGCGGCCGTGCGGAGCAAAGCACTCGCAGCCGCATTTCCCGCAGGGATGAATCTCAAATTCCGAAAAGTCAAAGAAGGAAGCCTCTCCGGACAGGGAAAGGATCAGTTTCCCGATCCGGGAACAGTTTCCATCCGCCCTGGAACTGAATGAAATGATACAGGAACCCATGGTTTTTCCTTTCTGCGGGAACAGCACGATTAACTGACCGAGCCGCCGTGAAACACACATTCATAGACTTTGGTTTCATTCCGGTAGATTTCCTCGCAGCCCTGGAACCAGGTGAAATCTCCGGTGACCTTACAGCGATAGGTGTATTCCCCGGACTGATAGTATTCCGGACCCCGGTAAGGCATTCTGCTGTCCGCTTTGCACAGGGCTTCCTTCAGGAAATTGCCGCTGAAGCTGTCACTGAGCACCCGACCCATGTAGTTCATGGCATAAACAGATACCCCGTCATGCCAGACGGCCTCTTCACCGGCAAAACGTTCTCCACCGATGTATGTGTCATGATAAAGCCAGCTGCCGTTTTCGTACCGGAAATCATGCGATTGAGGCCGGGTGGAATCCACTTCGTTTTTGAAGGCCGCATAGGTATTCACGTTTGCTTCCAGCCTGAAAGCGATCAGCTTTTCCATATCAGTCTGCCGGGAAGGAACAGCCTGGACGGCACAGTCCTGATCCCGGACAAGATAATCCACGCTGACATTCAGCAGATCGCTGATCCGGATCAGATTGGCAATGTCCGGATAAGCCTGTCCGGCTTCCCATTTGGCAACAGCCTGCCTGGAGACATTGAGCTTTTCCGCTGTTTCCTCCTGCGTCAGTCCTTTGTTTTTCCTGAGCAGCTGCAGTTTTTCCGAAAAAATCATTTTATCCACCTCCGGAAACAAGCATACAGGACACAGCCGGTAAAAGACACCATCCGGCAGTTGCGTTTTTGCCGCTTTTATTATACATCCAGCAGCAGAAACAGAACGCCGGGGAACGGACTATGCCCTGTAAACAAGATCAAACTCTTCACAGACAAGCTTTATATCTTCACTGAATTCCATACCTGCCGCTTCCAGTTCTTCCGTAAAGAACTTTTTGTGAACATCACGCCAATAAGCCAGAGAGCGGTCTCCTTCACCTTCCCTGTACGCATGATCAGCGGTTACCTGACTGAAAGGAGTGACGTATACCTTTGCGGTTCTGGTAATGCAGACGGCTTCATCGCCGGCATCCAGAATGATATTGTATCCGCCTGGCTCCGGAAGCGCTTCATTCTCCATCTCATAAAAGCAGTACGCGGAGCAGGTGGCTGTTTTGATTCCATCCTTTACCAGGCTGGCAAGAAGGTCTGCGTCATCTCCGAAAGACCAGGCGTCATATTTACCGGTCAGGCCGGACTTTACCCACATTTCTTCAGCGGTCATTGATCTATCCTCCGGCAGTCCGGATCCGGGCAAAACCGGCAGGTTCAGGCGGCGGACTGTTAAGTATTCAAACTTCCCACACCGAAAATAACTGTTGAACCTTGAAAAACCTATAAAAGCCAAGAGAAAGATACGTCAAGCAGCCTTTAGCCGCAATGCGTGCTGGTAACTGACTGGAAGACGATCAACAAA